>Ga0326727_10004998_pt1 | contig 38607 bp, 32 predicted proteins | sample MB2enrmetagenome_FD_207643 | JGI IMG/M metagenome (GOLD analysis project Ga0326727, IMG submission 207643) | Lab enriched peat soil microbial communities from McLean, Ithaca, NY, United States - MB29MY | ecosystem: Environmental > Terrestrial > Soil > Wetlands > Peat | place: USA: New York...
TGTAGAGTGCCCCTGGGACGACCTTATTATCTAAATAGGCCACCTCAGTCCTGACGCCCGGCGGATGTTCAGACGTTCTGCCCAGCTTCGGCTGCGTTACAATATGCTTCCCGTATTTTGTCTCTGCCATCTTATCCTCTTTGGCCCTCAGATGTGCCATTATAACCTACATTTCCATTTCGATTCTCTGGCTGGAACCACCAGATCGCCATCAGCGGACTCCTTAAGGCGCACGGATTGAAGAATTTCAAGACATCCAGGAGCAGCGAGGAGGCTGAGTGTAAACTGATCCCGAACTGGGAGACGAAAAGGGAAGTCCCGGTTACAATCATGGGGTTCCACCTTTCGAGGAGGGTTTATATGGCTAAGTACGATATTTATACCGCCGTCGCCATGCAACCGGAGATTATCGCCGTTTCCAAACGGGAAGACATCCACAAAAACCTCCAGCGTAACTTGCAGCTGATCGACGCGGCTCCGCAGTGCCAGCCGAGCGCCAAGGAGCATTACGAGGGGAATTGGGCGCCCATCAAGCTGATCTCGTTTCCGGAATTCTTTCTCACCGGTCATGAGGGCCACTGGCCGTTTGATCACTATGTGAATGAAGTACTGATCGAGATCCCCGGCGAAGAGACCGAGCAGGTCGCAAGAAAAGCCAAGGAATACGGTGTCTATATCGCGGGCTGCGCCTTGGAGCGGGATCCCGAATGGATCAAAGACGACTACATTTGGAATACCCACTTCATCATTTCCCCCAAAGGCGAAATCATCCATAAGTATCGCAAGTTCACTCCAGCAGCCCACTATGAACTGTCCGTTAGCCCGCATGACGTGTATGACAAGTACGTGGCGATGTATGGCGATTCGCTATCCAGCTTCTTCCCGGTAACGGACACCGAGATCGGCAAACTGGGCACGATCACCTGCATGGACGGCCACACGCCGGAGACGGCGCGTGCGCTGGGCGTACAGGGAGCGGAAGTCATCCTGCACCCCACACTGGTGGACCCCTGCATGTCTCCGCCGATCGAAACCTGGCAAATGATGAATCGAATGCGAGCCTGGGAGAACCTGTGTTATGTGGTTTCAGCCCAGTGGGGCGCGCTGCTGAACGCGCGCCGGCCGAAACATTTCGCGCCCGGCAAATCCATGATCGTCAACTACAACGGTATGGTGACGGCATATGCGGATTTCCCCGGCGAGGCGATCATCAGTTCGGTAATCAATCTCGAAGAACTGCGACGGAGAAGAATGGACCCGAGCCGGAATTTTCAGACCCTGTTGCGCAATGAGGTGTATCGAAAAATTTACGAGCCGACCGTCTACCCTCCGAATCAGTTCGCCCAAGCCTCGCCCAAGAACCGTACGGTCCGGGATCCCCGCCTCACGATTCAGGAGTTTGTGGCCAAGGGCATCTATATTGCCCCGGAAAAGAGGTTTGATACGGAAGCCACGCAAGAAAAGGCTGCCAGCGACGCCTCGGAAATCGGCCAGGATACAGCATCTGTGGTTTCGCCTTAGCTCCGCTCATCCCGCCGACTCCCCGATGCCGTAGAATCAGCCCAGTGACCACCGAAGCCCGAGCCAGATTCACATTCCGGCAGCGCGTTGTGCTTGCTGTTGTGCCGCGTGTAGTGTGGGCGCTGCTGTGGTTAGTGGGCCACACATGGCGCTTCGAGACGACGGCTGAGGAGGGCGCAACGCCGCTTCCCTTCGGCGCGGGCGCGCAGGGCGAGATCTTCTGCTTCTGGCATCAATGCGTTTTGCCCTGCACCTTTTATTACCGCCGCACCGGCGCCACCATCATCGTCAGCCGGAGTTTTGACGGCGAATTGATTACGCGCATTCTGGAGCTGTTCGGATTCAAGACTTCGCGCGGTTCCAGCTCGCGCGGCGCACGCGAGGGATTGCTGGGGCTGAAGCAGGTCATTGAGAACGGCCGCCCGGCCATCTTTACCGCCGATGGTCCGCGCGGTCCGATCTATCGCACCAAAATGGGCCCCATCAGGCTGGCGCATTTGACGGGCGCGCGCATTGGCGCCTTCCATTTGCAGCCGGAACGCGCGTGGACGATGCGGTCGTGGGATCGATTTCTGGTACCGAAGCCATTCACGCGAATTGTCGTGAGTTGGGCGCGCTGGACCGAGGTCCCTGCGGATCTGGCCGAAGACCAGTTCGAGCAAAGGCGCGAAGAACTGAACGCCGCCATCGAACGCGCGCGGTTGCGGGCGCTCGCACACTTTGGGCAGGCCGCGGAATGAGCGGCCAACGCCAGGATTTGCGCCCCAGTCTACGTGTCGCCGACTTCGACTACGATCTGCCCACGGAGTTGATCGCGCAGCAGCCGCCCGGCGAACGCGGCACGAGCCGCATGCTGGTGATGGACCGCCAAACCGGCGCTCTGCGGGACAATTCTTTTTCCGGTTTTGGAGCATATTTGCGGCGGGGCGATCTGCTGGTGCTGAACGATAGCCGCGTGATTCCCGCGCGCCTTTATGCACGCCGCACTCTGCGCCGTGACCGCGAAAAGCCCACTGGCCGCATTGAAGTGATGTTGCTTGAACCGGCAGAAGAAAACCAGTGGCGCGCGCTGGTGAGGCCGGGCAGAAAGGTCGCAATCGGCGAGCGGCTGGTTTTCCCGGCGCGCACGGGCGAGACGGTGCTCGAGGCGGAAGTGCTGGAGCGCGGAAAGTTCGGCGAACGGCTGCTGGAATTTGCTCCGCTCCGCGGGGATTCCAGTTTTGACGATTTCTTTGCCGTGCTGGAGCGGATCGGCCACATGCCGCTGCCGCCTTATATCCGGCGCGATGACGCGGATGCGGATCGCGAGCGGTACCAGACCGTTTTTGCGCAAGAGCGTGGCTCGGTGGCCGCGCCGACGGCCGGATTGCACTTTACGCCACAGATGCTGGAGGCGCTTGCCGGCATGGGCGTTGAGATTGCGCGCGTCACGTTGCACGTGGGGCTGGGAACCTTTGCGCCACTCCGGGTGGAGCGCGTGGACGAGGTGCACCTGCATCGCGAGCGGTATACGATCAGCTCTTCGGCCGCCGATGCTGTCAATCAGGCTGTTTCGGAAGGACGGCGCATTGTGGCCGTGGGCACCACCGTGGTGCGTACGCTTGAAAGCGCGCCGCTCGCGGCGGGCCGAGATCGGATTAGACCGCATTCGGGCGCAACGGATATCTTTATCTCGCCCGGTTTCGAGTTTCGTCTGATAGGGGCGCTGTTGACCAATTTCCACCTGCCGCAATCGAGCCTGTTGATGCTGGTAAGCGCATTTGCCGGCCGTGAGCGCGTGCTAGCCGCCTACGAACATGCGGTTCGGCAGAAGTACCAATTCTTCAGCTACGGGGATTGCATGTTCATCGCATGACTCCGGATTCCCGAGCTCTGCTCATTCAGCCCTGTTAGACTCACAAGCGTGACAGACCAAGCCAAGCCGCCGGTTTTCCTGCTGGACGCGATGTCGTTTATCTTTCGCGCCTACCACGCCATGCAGCGCTCGCGGCCCATGTCGACGCGCTCAGGACTGCCTACAGCGGCCACCTACGTCTTCGTGAATATGATCAAGAAACTGCGCCAGGACTTCGCGCCGAAGTATTTTGCCGCGGTATTCGATGTGAGCGGCGAAGTCTTCCGCGACGAGCGGGCGCGCGCTATGGGGCCGCTGCGCAAGTGGAACAGCAAGACGCAGAGCTTTGATGAAGTGAGCTACGAGGGCTACAAGGCCAAGCGCGAGTCCATGCCTGAGGACTTGCGGCGCCAGATCCCGTACATTCGCCGCGCGCTCGAGGCGCTGCGCATTCCCATTCTGGAGGCCCAGGGCTTTGAGGCCGACGATGTGATCGGCACGCTGGCCCGCGAGGCAGCCGATGAGCAGCACGAGGTCTTCATCGTCTCCGGCGACAAGGACATGATGCAGCTGGTGACGCCACAGGTGAAGATCCTGAATCCGCAGAAAGACAACCTGATCCTCGATCCCGCGAAGGTGACGGAGACGCTGGGCGTGCCGCCGGAAAAAGTGATCGATGTGATGGCGCTACGCGGCGATGCAGTGGATAACATTCCCGGCGCGCCCGGCATCGGCGACAAGGGCAGCGTGGAGCTGATCCAGGAGTTTGGCAGCGTGGAGGCCGTGCTTGACCGGGCGGCGGAGGTAAAGCGGAAAGCTTACCGCGAATCACTGGAGCAAAATCGGGAGACGGTTCTGCTATCGAAGGAGCTTGTCACCATCGATTGTCATGTGCCGCTGGAACTGGACCTTGGCGCGATGGAAACGCAGCCGCCGGACATCGAAGCCTGCCGCACGCTGTTCACCGAGCTTGAGTTCACCTCGATGTTGCGCGATTTGGAGCCGGCTGCCGGCAGAGCTTTGGCTGACTTCATCGACGAACCGACGCCGGAACAGGCCGCCGCGTTCTACGCCGCTGCGCGCGAAAATGGATTTGCCTTTGCGCTGGATGCGGCGGAGCCGGCGACGGAAGAATCGGAGGATGAGGTGCCGGCGTCGCTGTCGCTGCTGGATGTGGCGGAGGCCGCCGAGAAGCAGGCGCGCTTTAGCGTGGGAGTTTGCGCGGATCCTGCTCGCGCGTTGCGTTTGGCACTGACACCCGAGCTGCGCGCGTTGCTCGAGGACGCCGCCGTGCCCAAGCGGGTGCACGATTGGAAGCTGGCGCTGCACGTGCTGGCCGGAGCGGGCGTTGCGTTGCGCGGCCCCGTAGACGACACCATGCTGCTTTCGTATGCGCTGAATCCTACACATGCGACGCAGTCATTGGCCGACGTGGCGGCGCGCAACAGTCAATCGCCGCCGTCAACGCTGCCTGCGGCGGCGGCTGCGATCTATGCGCTTACGCCTGCTCTGCGCGAAGAGGCTGAGAAAGCCGGCGTGGCGCGCGTGTATGCAGAGATCGATCTGCCGCTGGCGCCCGTGCTTTTTCGCATGGAGCAAGCCGGCGTGCATATAGATACAACTGCGTTGAGCAGACTTTCGGAGAAGTTTAATGGTGAGTTGACGCGCGTGGGCGAGCGGATCTTCGAACTGGCCGGCCAGCGGTTCAATATCAACTCGCCGAAACAGCTTGGCGCGGTGCTGTTTACGAAGTTGGGACTGCCCGCTCCCGCAAGCCGCGGCAAGAACAAGGCCGTTTCCACTGCGCAGGATGTGCTGGAGTTCCTGGCGGAAAAGCACGAGGTTCCGCGATTGGTGCTGGAGTACCGGCACTTATCGAAGCTGAAATCCAACTATGTCGACGCATTGCCGCTGCTGGCCGACGCCGAGTCACGCGTGCACACTACGTTTCAGCCAGCCGCTACGGCTACGGGGCGCCTGTCTTCCGTTAATCCAAATTTGCAGAATATTCCCATCCGCACGGAGTTGGGGCGGGAGATTCGCGCAGCATTTACGGCGGCGCCTGGAACACAGCTTCTTTCGGCAGATTACTCGCAGATTGAACTGCGTCTGCTGGCGCACTTCAGTGGCGACCCGCTGCTGATGCGCGCCTACACGGAGGGAATCGATATTCATACGCTGACGGCCAGCGAGGTCTTCGGCGTTCCCATTGAAACCATGGACAAGGAGACGCGCAACCGGGCGAAGGCCGTGAACTTCGGCATCGTGTACGGAATTTCGGCATTCGGGCTGGCCGCGCAGTTGGGGATTCCGCAGGCCGACGCCAAAGCTTATATCGATCGTTATTTTGCCCGTTACCAGGGAGTGAGGGCATTTATCGAAAAAACACTGGAGCAGGTGAGGAAAGAAGGCAGTGTGCGCACGATGTTCGGCCGCGTGCGGCCGATTCCTGACATCGAGAGCCGCAATCCCAACCAGCGGGGATTCGCCGAGCGCACGGCGATCAATTCGCCGCTGCAGGGAACAGCGGCGGACCTGATCAAGCTGGCGATGATCGCTCTCGACGGCAAGCTAACGGAGCGCAAGCTGAAGACGCGCATGGTGCTGCAGGTGCACGACGAGTTGCTCTTCGAGGTGCCGCTGGACGAGACTGAGGAGGTTGCGGCGCTGGTGCGGGCGGAGATGGAGAGCGTGGTAAAGTTGAGCGTGCCGCTGGTGGCCGATGTTGGGGTGGGGGCGAACTGGCGCGATTTGAAGTGAGGGGCGCCGTTGAGGCGCCTTTGTTGAACCTACCGCCGACTAGAGCCTCTTGAGGTCAGCGCCCCTTCCCCAGTGCGTCAGGTACTTCAAAAAGTCTTTTCCTCTTTCGGTGATTTCGAGCATCTCGCTAGGGTGACGAAGCACCAATCCGTTCGCGCTTAGGTACTGTAGCCACTGCTCAAATGCAGTTGGGGTCCGGGCGTATTCCTGCGCATATTCCCTTAGGGCGTCTTCATAATGCCTCTTTGCCTCAGACACGGGAAGAAGACCATTTCGACGGTTGACCTCCTGTAAGGCGAGAAGCTGGCTCTTGTACATCGGCCACCAAATATCGTTGTAAATAACTGATACGAGTCCGACTCCGATGAAATCCAGATAGAACCTCTCCGGGTCATTTGGCTGCTCCTGGCGCGCCAACAAATAGAAGTTCTTACGGACCTCAGCTTCCAGCGGAGTCCGGTATGCAAGCCGGAAGAACTCCTTGATATTAACGTCAGACGGCAGCCCGGTGTTTGTGGGATTTATTACCAAGGCGGCTGCATTTTGCGAAATGAGAGCAGGTTTCCTCCTGAGCCATATCGGTCTCAGAGCGCTCAAAAAGTACATCAGCAGACCGGCGATCAGGAGCCAGATCGCCCCTCCAAATTGAGACAGGACGGTGACATGAGAGACGGTCCACTTCATCACTCCCTCCGCCACCCCGCTCGAAATAAGGAGCGCACCAATCCAATAGGCGTGGTGCGCCCAGTCGAGCAATTCCTTGAACCTGTTGCGCTTGTCCGCCATGCCGTCATGGTCTCACCGCCTCTTTCTCGCGTCAAGTTGTTGATAAACCTTAATTTCTAGCGCGTTTTGTATTTTTATTCGTCAATTTGCATTGCGTGAAGTCGATAATCTTCAATTCTTTTCAGTAGTTTTCGCGTGCATACTTATACAGAAATGTTGTATATTTATTCAAGCTCGGCTTTCGCTAGGCGAGCCGCGCCCTTGCTTTTCCCGCGAGGACAACCGGTGGCCGTAAAATGAAGGTTCAACGCCTGAATTTGATTCGCGAAGTGCTGGCCAGCGCGCCTGTGGCCAGCCAGGACGAACTGCGCCGCAAGCTGCGACGGCGCGGCATTCACGTGACGCAGGCGACGCTGTCGCGGGACATGCACGAGCTGCGGCTGTTCAAGGGGCCGGGCGGCTATTCGCTGCCCAATGGCCACGGAAGCAATGGCGTGGCCATGGTGGCGGAAGACGATCAGCCGCCTTCCCTTGCCGAGATGATCGATAGCTTTGGACTGCGAGTGCGCCAGGCGATGAATCAGGTGGTGTTGGGCACGGTGATGGGCGGAGCGCAACCGGTGGCCGCGGCGATGGACCGGGAGGGATGGCCGGAGGTGCTGGGAACCATTGCCGGAGATGACACGGTTCTGGTGATTTGCACGGATACACGGCACGCGGCCGAAGTGGAAGCCCGATTAAGGACGATGTTGCAGGCATGACGAAGACGACACAAACAGCGGTTGTGGGAGTGACCGGGTACGCCGGCGCGGAGTTGGCGCGGCTGTTGTTGCATCATCCGCGCCTGAAATCCAAGCCACCCGTCTTTGCCGGGCGCGTGGAGCAAAAGGACCTGGATCGCGGCGGCATTCCACTGGTCGAGATTCATCCTGAGCTCGGCGACAACGGCCTGGCCAGCTCCCTCAAGATGGAGCCATTTTCCTGGGAGCTCCTAACCACGCTCGGCGTAGATGTGCTGTTCCTCGCCACGCCGCACGAGCAGTCGCGCGAGTGGGTTCCTGAAGCGCTCAAACGCGGGTTACGCGTGATCGATTTGAGCGGAGCGTGGCGCCTGACCGAAGCGGCCAACCGCGCCATCTATGCCTTCGCGGACGAAGGAAGCGAATTGACAGCGGCCACGCAGGCGCAGGCCGTCTACGGCATGCCCGAGCTGCATCGCAGGCGAATTGCCGGCGCACGGCTGATTGCCAATCCCGGCTGCTACGCGACTTCGATCATTTTGCCGCTGAAGCCTCTGGTTGCCGCGGGGCTGGTCGATCTCGGTCACGGCATTGTTGCCGACGCCAAGAGCGGCGTGAGCGGCGCGGGAAAGGTTCCCACGGCGAAAACGCACTTCATGTATGCGGCGGACAATCTTTCGGCTTACGGCGTATTTGCCCACCGGCACACCGGCGAACTGCTGGAGCAGATCGGCGTCGCGGCAAGCGAGATCGTCTTCACGCCACATCTGTTGCCGATTCCGCGCGGCATTTTGTCGACGATTTATGTGCGCTTCAAGAAAGCGCAGACACGGGAGAGCGTGGCCGAGGTGTATCGCGATTTTTTTGCCGGCAGCCCGATGGTGCGGCTCTACCAGAAAACATTGCCGCAGATCCAGTACTCCGTGCGCACGAATTATGCCGACATCGGATTTCATCTCGACGCGGGCGGCATGCGAGCCGTGATCGTGAGCTGCCTCGACAATCTGCTGAAAGGCGCTGCCGGCCAGGCTGTGCAGAATATGAACGTCATGCTGGGTTGGCCGGAATCGGAAGGTCTTGCATGAAACTTGCCGCGGAGGGGGAATGAATGAAGTACGTTGTCAAATTGGGAGGCGCAGGCCTTGAAACTCCGTCGCTGCTGGAAGGCTGCACGCGAGCCATTGCCGAGTTGGCGCGCGACGGCAACCAGGTTGCCGTAGTCCACGGCGGCGGCGTGCAGTTGACCCGCACGCTGAAGGCGCTGGGCAAACAAAGCGAGTTCATCGACGGGCTGCGCGTAACCGACGCGGAAACCCGCGATGCCGCGCTGATGGTTTTTGCGGGACGCGTGAATAAAGGACTGGTTGCCGCGCTGGGCGCGCTGGGCCAGCCGGCTATGGGACTTTCCGGCGGCGATGGACTGCTCTTCCGTGCGCGCAAGAAGCGCACCGCGCCCGATCTTGGTTACGTGGGCGAGATCGCCGCCAGCGATCCGCGCTGGATTGAAGCCATCTGGCAATTGAACGGCGTGCCTGTGCTCTGCTCGATGGCGCTCGGGTTTGACGGCGAATATTACAATATCAATGCCGATGAGATGGCCGCGGCATGCGCCATCGCCTGCCGCGCCGACGCTCTGGTTTTCCTTACCGACGTCCCCGGCGTGAAGGGAGCGAGCGGCGAAGTGATGCGATGGCTTTCAATCGACCAGATTGCAGAGATGGCCAAGAGCGCCGTGATCACCGGCGGCATGTTGCCCAAGCTCAACGCCTGCCGCGAGGCATTGCTGAACGGCGTAAAGCGCGTGCGGATTTTGCCTGCCGAAGCTGCCGGTTCCCTGCCCGATTTGTGCAGTTCCCGCGTGGCGCACGGCACTGAAGTGATGGTTGCATAAGGAGAGAAAATGTCGAAACTTGCAGAGATTCAGGCCGCAGAGGCGCGGCTGCTCATTCACACCTACGACCGTTTCCCCGTTCTTTTTGTCGCCGGGGAAGGCGTGTACCTGATCGACGAGAACGGCGACCGCTACCTCGACCTGCTGAGCGGCATCGGCGTTAACGCCCTTGGCTATCGCTCGAAAACTATCGAAGAAGCCATTGCCCGCCAGAGCTGCACGCTGATCAACGCCTCGAACTACTACTTCAACGACAAGATGGCCGGGCTGGCTGAGCGGCTGACGCGGCTCACCGGGATGGATCGCGCCTACTTCGGCAACTCCGGCACAGAGGCGGTGGAAGCCGCGCTCAAGCTGGCGCGCGCGTACGCAGGCCTTTTGCGCGAGGAAGGCAGAACCATCGGCACCGGTTTTCTCGCGCTTGATCAGAGCTTTCACGGCAGAACCTTCGGCTCGATCTCGGCAACCTACAAGGAAAAGTACCGTCTTCCATTCGGCCCCGTCGTTCCCGGCTTCGACTTTGTGAATTTCAACGACATTGAAGACCTGCGCCGTAAATTTTCAAGCGAGGTCTGCGCCATTCTCCTCGAAGCGGTGCAAGGCGAGGGCGGCGTGCGCCCGCTCACCCCCGAGTTCTTCGCTGAAGCGCGCCGACTAGCCGACTCTACCGGCGCACTGTTGATTGTTGACGAGATCCAGGCCGGCTGCGGCCGCACCGGCAAGTGGTGCGCCTATCAGCACTACGACGGGAAACCCGACATTACCACGCTGGCCAAGCCTCTGGCAGGCGGCGTGCCCATGAGCGCCACGCTCTGCACCAACGAAGTGGCGCGCGCCTTCCACGCCGGAATGCACGGCACAACCTTCGGCGGCGGACCGCTGGCCTGCGCCGTGGCCATCGCCTTCATCGATCGCGTGGAAAACGACAACCTCATGGCGCATATAACCGAAACCGGAGAGTACTTCAAGCTGCAGTTGCGCGAGCTTGCCAAAAAGCACACCTGCATCACGGATGTGCGCGGCATGGGCCTGATGCTGGCCATCGAGCTTGATTCGGCCGAGATAGGCAAGCAGGCTGTCACAGAGATGCTGAAAAAGCATATCGTCATCAACTGCACCAGCGATACCGTGTTGCGTTTCCTGCCGCCTTACATTCTGGAACGCGCGCACGTGGATACGGTCATCGCGGCACTGGACGAACTTCTCGTCGAACTGACCGCCGCGCACAGTGCGACTGCGGCAACCGAAGGAGGACGGCACAATGGTTAGCAGGGGGACCACGGAGCTCAAAATTCCCGTCGAGAAAGACTCCGATGTTCTTGCCGCGGCCGCGCGCATGGCCGGTGAGGATATGTGCTCGATTTCCGATCTCTCCAGCGCCGAGGTGCGCGCCATCATGAAGCTTGGACACGACGTCAAGTGCAATCCGCGCGAGTACCGCCGCGCGCTTGACGCCAAGCAAATGGTGCTGGTGTTTGAGAAGGTAAGCCTGCGCACGCGCCTGGCTTTCGAGACCGGCATCAACACCATGGGCGGGAACGCAATCTTTGTGGACCAGACGAGTTCGCCCCTCGGTGAACGCGAAACCATTGCCGACGTGGCGAAGAACCTGGAGCGCTGGGCGGACGTGATCGTGCTGCGCACCTACGCCCACGACACCATCACCGAGATGGCCGCGAACTCTCGCGTGCCGGTGATCAACGCGCTCTCAGACTTCGAGCATCCGTGCCAGGCGTTGGCCGACTTTATGACCATTGAGGAGCACTTCGGCACGGCCGCAGGCCTGAATTTTACGTATGTCGGCGACGGCAACAACGTGTGCCACTCGCTGATGCTGACCGGCGCGCAGTTGGGAGCGAATGTGACCGTGGCCACGCCGCGCGGTTACTCGCCGGATATCGAGATCGTGACCAAGGCGCGGGACATCGCCGCCGCCAATGGGTGCGAGGTCCGTTTGCTGCAGGACCCGCAGGCTGCGGCGGACGGCGCGGACGCCATCTATACCGATGTCTGCGTGAGTATGGGCATGGAGCACGAATCCACCAAGCGCGCACCCATTTTCAGGCCGTTTCAAGTGAATGAAACACTCATGTCCAAAGCCAGGTCCACGGCAGTGTTCATGCATTGCTTGCCGGCGCGGCGCAACGAGGAAGTTACCGACGCGGTGATCGACGGTCCGCAGTCCATCGTGTTCGATCAGGCCGAAAACCGACTGCACGCGCAGAAGGCGCTGCTGCTGTTGCTGTTGGGCGGGTTGGCGAATGTGGAGAGCTTTCGCAGCGAATGAAGAATCACTTAGGCTCATGTTTGATTCGGTAGATTGGAACAGGGGACACCATGTCAATCTTCACGGAAATGTATGACCTGCATGTCTTCGAATCCATCCAGGCTTATCAGGAATTCCTCCGTCGACTATCCCAGGCGCTTGAGGAAGGATGGATTGAGGAGATTCCTGTTGCGATCAAGAGACAGGTTTCGCGAAACGAACGATGGTTTAGGGAAAAATCCTCTGAGGAGATTTACGTATTAGAAGATCTGGAGGGCAAACCCTCGTCTTGGCGACCTGTTGAACCCGAAGATCTACTTCGAGCTGCGCCTAGTTCGTAGCTTTTCATTGCAATTCAAATCGCATCGGCTTTAACTCGTCTCTGGCTAGCAGCTAGAAGCTGGCGGCTAGAAGATTTTTCGAGGTTTTGCACGCATGTCCGTAATTCTCGAATCATTGCCGGTTGGCCAGAAAGTCGGCATCGCCTTCTCTGGCGGGCTGGACACCTCCGCCGCCCTGCACTGGATGAAGCAAAAGGGCGCGATCCCCTACGCCTATACGGCCAACCTGGGCCAGCCCGACGAAAGCGATTACGACGCGATCCCTCGCAAGGCCCTCGAATACGGCGCTGAGAAGGCCCGCCTCATCGACTGCCGCGGCCCGCTGGTTCGCGAGGGCATCGCCGCGCTGCAGGCTGGGGCCTTCCACATCACCACCGCCGGAGTCACTTACTTCAACACCACTCCCATCGGCCGCGCGGTTACCGGCACCATGCTTGTGGCCGCCATGAAGGAGGACGACGTCAACATCTGGGGCGACGGATCAACCTTTAAGGGTAACGACATCGAGCGCTTCTACCGCTATGGTTTGCTCGTTAATCCTAACCTCCAGGTCTACAAACCCTGGCTCGACGCCGCTTTCATCGACGAATTAGGCGGCCGAGCTGAAATGTCAGCCTTCATGCAGCGGGCCGGGTTCGTTTATAAGATGTCCGCAGAGAAGGCCTACTCCACCGACTCCAACATGCTTGGCGCAACCCACGAAGCCAAAGATCTGGAGCAGCTTTCTTCGTCCATCAGGATCGTGGAACCCATCATGGGCGCGGCCTTCTGGCGCGACGATGTCGAGATCCAGCGCGAAGAGGTCGCCATCCGCTTTGAAGAGGGCTTTCCGGTCGCCCTCAACGGCCGGCAATTCCCGGACTGCGTCGCTCTCCTTTTCGAAGCCAACCGCATCGGCGGGCGGCACGGCCTGGGAATGTCCGACCAGATTGAGAATAGGATCATCGAAGCCAAGAGCCGCGGTATCTACGAGGCTCCGGGCCTCGCCCTGCTCTTCATCGCATACGAACGCCTTATCACCGGCATCCACAACGAGGACACCATCGAGCAGTACCGCGACAATGGCCGCAAGCTTGGCCGTTTGCTCTACCAGGGCCGCTGGTTCGACTCGCAGGCCATCATGCTCCGCGAATCCGCCCAGCGCTGGGTCGCCAAACCCGTCACCGGCGAGGTCACGCTCGAGTTGCGCCGCGGTAACGACTACTCCATCCTCTCGACCGAGTCGCCGAACCTCACCTTCCATCCCGAGCGCCTCAGTATGGAGAAGACCGAGTCCGCCTTCTCCGCGCGCGACCGCATCGGACAACTCACCATGCGCAACCTCGACATCACCGACACCCGGGAGAAGCTTCTCACCTATGCCCAAACCGGCCTTCTCACGCTCAACAAAGGCATCGAAATGCCTCAGCTCAGCAACGGCCCCCAGCCGAACAGCGGTAGCGACAAGAAATAGCATGAGGTTTGCCTGAAGCAATGTCGAACGAGCAACAATCCGGCAAGATGTGGTCCGGCCGCTTTCGCTTGGCTGCCGATGCGCAATTCGAAGCGTGGCAGCGGTCGCTTCCCTTCGATTGGCGGCTGCTGCCGCAGGAGATCGCGGCCAGCAAGGCGCACGCGTCTGCCCTTCTTGCGGCACGAATCTTAACGGAAAGCGAAACTGCGGAGTTGAGAGCGGCACTGGACGCGATTGCGGAGGAACACGAATCGGGCGCGGGCAAAGCGCTCATTCGCAATCATGCTTCTGCCGAAGACATTCATCACTTCGTCGAACTCAAGTTGGTGGAGCGCGTGGGTCCGCTGGGGCTCAAGCTGCACACCGGGCGCAGCCGCAACGAACAGATCGCGACGGACCTGCGGCTCTACGTGCGTGAACAAATCGGATTCGCCGTGGACGAGCTTGCAGCGTGGGCGCAGGCGCTGGTGGAACAGGCGCGCGCGGCGGGCGAGGCCGTGATGCCGAGCTACACGCATTTGCAGCGGGCCGAACCGGTGCTTGTTGCGCACTGGCTGCTGGCTTACGTGGAGATGGCGCTGCGCGATGCGGACCGGTTGCAGGACTGCGCCGCGCGGCTGAACCTCTGTCCGCTGGGATCGGGCGCCGTGGCCGGAGCGACGCTGGCGCTCGACCGAGCGATTGCCGCGCGAGAGTTGGGATTCACTGCGCCCACAACAAATTCCATGGATGCGACGAGCGATCGCGACTTTGCCCTGGAATTCGCCCAAGACGCGGCGTTGCTGGGCATTCACATCTCCCGCTTTGCGGAGGAGATCACTCTGTTCGCAACGAGCGAGTTTGCGTTCGTCGATTTGCCGGAGAGTTTCTCGACCGGATCGAGCGCCATGCCGCAAAAGAAGAATCCCGACCTCACGGAGCTGCTGCGCGGCAAGTGCGGACGGCTGCTGGGCGCGTCGACTACGCTCGCTGCTCTGCTCAAGGGCCTGCCGCTCGCCTACAATAAGGACTTGCAAGAGACGCAGGAGCCGGTTTTTGAGGTTGCCGATACTCTCGAGGGCATGTTGAGCGTTTTGCCTGGATTCACGCGCGCGCTGCACTTTCGATTCGCCCGGATGCGCGAGGCCGCGCAGTCGGGCTACTTGAACGCGATGGCTGCCGCGACTTACCTCGCCAGCAAGGGCGTGCCGTTTCGGACGGCGCACGAGAAGGTCGGGAACTCCGTTCGCTATGCTTTGGAAAAGGGCGTCGAACTGGGAGAGCTGACGCTCGAAGAGCTGCGCCAGTTTGGCTCGGAGTTTGGCGAGGACTTTTTTGCCGCCGTAGCGCTCGACGCCACATTGGATTGCCACGACGTGATTGGAGGAACCGCTCGCGCACGTGTGCGGGAGGCGCTTGCCGCGGCGTCGGAGCGGGTAACGGCGCTCGTGAAACCCAAGATGGGGGAGGTCATTCATGCTGGTGCGTAAGGCATTGCTGCAGGATGCCTCCAACGTGTACGACCTCGTGAACTCGCTCTCCGGCGACGGGACGCTGCTCAAGCGGCCCTTCGCAGAGATCTGCGAAAACATTCGCGACTTTCACGTCGCCGAGTCCGACGGCGGCGTGTTTCTTGGTTGCGGAGCGCTGCACCTTTATGGGCCGCATCTCTGCGAGGTGCGCTCGATCGTGGTGAAGCCGGAGGCAAAGAGCAAGGGCGCAGGCGGACGCATTGTGACGGCCCTGATTGAGGAGGCCGAGATGCACGGCATCCAGTCCGTGTGCCTCTTCACGCGCATTCCGGATTTCTTTTTCAAGTACGGCTTCCGCACCGTGGAAGATAAGTCCGAGCTGCCGGACAAGATCTTCAAGGACTGCCAGGCATGCCCGCGGCTGCACCGCTGCGACGAGGTGGCCATGGTGCGCGGGCGCATTCCGCGCATGTCGCTCCTCGGCCCGCGCGAGGAAGCGCAGGAACTGGTGCGGATTTCCGGCTGATGCAGTCGTAAGGTGTGCGATCTGCAGCAAAACCAGGGAAGGTGTGCCCTATTCAGCTTTTTTTGAAGGTCGCCGCTCCTTGGGGTCGCGGCGACTTAAGTGCAGCGGCTTCGGGTTACAGCATCTCTGGTTTTGCTATTACTCTGCAAGCTGTAAACTGCAAGCTGTAAACTTTCGTTCCACACAGGAGACTGCGCGATGTTATTTTCTCGGTTTACCAAGGTAAGCCTCGGAACCTTCTTTCTGCTCGCGGCGCTGACGCTCATGCTGGCGGCATCCGCTGTGCCCGCGGCTGCGCAACGCCCGGCGGCCACGCTGCAAACACTTCTTGACCGAGCACAGATCGAAGACCTGCTCGTCGATTACTATGGCCAGCTCGGCACCGGCGGCCATGGTTTCAGCGACTACTACGTCGAGGACAGCATCCTGGACGTGAACGGCATCATCGGGAAAGGCAAGCAGGGCATTGAGGATCTCTACAAAAAGGCGGCGGCAGGCTCGCCCATCCATGCGGGGACGATCCACATGCTCCTCACCAATATCAAAATCGTCGTCAAGGACGACACCGCCACCGCGGATGTTATCTGGACGGGCGTCAGTTCGGAGACGGTCAAAGCTGTGCCGCAAATCTTTGAGCAGGGCCGCGAACACGATGAGCTCGTCAAACGCAATGGACAATGGTATTTCAAACACCGCGTCATTACCGCCGACGGCGGAATGCCCCCGATGTACGAAAAAACCTATACGAAGAGATAGGGAGATGCGGACGGATTACGGGACGCCAGCAGTAAGAAAATGCCGAGCGTGACATAAACACTGAGCATCATCGCTCGCGGTCCTCGATGGGGTACGACGATCAGAATGATTTGCCTTTTCGCAGCACCGCCGCGGCGACGACGGCCTGACCGTAGCTGAGGCCGCCATCGCCGGGGCTGACCTGGTGGTGCTCAAAGACCTCGAATCCCTGAGCTTCGAGGCCGGTTCGAAGCAGGCGCGCAAGACGGCGGTTGTGCAGGCAGCCGCCGGAGAGCGCGATTTTTCGAATGCCGGTGGCGGCGCGGGCGAGAATTGCGGCGCGCACGAAGGCAAGAGCGACTCCGGCATGGAAGCGGGCTGCCATGCGCGGCTTGCCGACGCCGGCGCGCAGGTCTCGCCAAAGCTCGCGCCAAAGAGGGACGGCGGAGACTCTGACGGGGGCTCGAACGTCTTCTGGCGCCTTCCAGTCTCCGCCGAGAAACTCCACAGAGTAGGCGGCGGAATCGAGCGCACCCGGCTCTTGAAAAGGCTCACCCGCCGCGACACCCTCCAGTTCAATCGCCGCCTGGGCCTCGTAATCGACCACGCTGCGGCCCAGCACTACGGCGGCAACGGCGTCAAAAAGGCGTCCGCAACTGGATGTAAGCGGCGTGTTCAACTCGCGCTCGATCATGCGGCGGAGCACGTGAACCTCGGGCGGCTTCACGCCGAGGAGCGTGATCACTTCCGGCGACTCCACATCGAACCCGGCATGAAGCAGATGGCCGAGCGCCATGCGCCACGGCTCGCGAATCGCCGCCTCGCCACCGGGCATGGGAACGTAGTCGAGGTGGGCGAAGCGGTCGAAACTGTCGAGCCTGCCGATGAGCACTTCCCCGCCCCAGATCTTGCCATCGGTTCCGTAGCCGGTGCCGTCGAGCGCGAGGCCGATGACCGGGCCCTCGATTTCATGCTCCGCCATGCAGGCGGCGATGTGCGCGTGGTGATGCTGCACGGCGATAAGAGGCAAGCCGCGTTCGGCGGCCCACTCTTTGGCCAGCGTGGTGGAGAGATAGCCCGGATGGAGATCGTGCGCGACCGCCTGCGGCTCGATCTCGAAAGTGCGCATGAGATGCGCGAGCGACTCGCGGAAGAAGTTGAGGCCGGTGAGATTTTCAAGATCGCCGAGGTGCTGGCTCTGGTAGGCAAAGCGGCCGCGGGCGAGGGCAAAGACGTTTTTAAGGTGGCCGCCGACGGCGAGCAGCGGAGGGGAATAGAAGGGTAACGGGACGGCGAGAGGGACAAAGCCGCGAGCGCGGCGAACGAGTTGCGGCGCGCCATCGACCAGAGCCATGACGGAATCGTCGCAGCGCTGGAGAATCTCGCGGTCGTGCATGAGGAAGGCGTCGGCTATGTGCTCGAGACGCGCGAGGGCCTCGTCATTATCGATAGCGATGGGCTCTTCGCTGAGATTGGCGCTGGTCATGACGAGGGCGCGGACGCTGTGACCAGCCGAGACATCATTGCGGGAAAGTTGCCCGGCGAAGAGCAGATGCTGTAGAGGCGCGTAGGGAAGAAAGACGCCGAGCCACGGGATTCCCGGGGCGACCGCGGGCGCGATGCCGCAACCCTCGCGCCGCACGGCGAGAACTATGGGGCGGGCGGCGGTGGTGAGCAGCGCTTCTTCTTCGCCGGCGAGCACGCAGACGGCGCGCGCTGCGTCCAGATCGCGGACCATGATGGCGAGCGGCTTGCCGTAGCGATGCTTGCGCTCGCGCAGTCGCATCACGGCGGCTTCGTTGGTAGCATCGACGGCGAGATGGAATCCGCCGATGCCTTTGATGGCGAGGATATCGCCGGCCAGGAGGCGGTTGACGGTTTCGGCAACGGGATCGACGGAGGGTATTTCTTTTCTGCCGGGCGCGACGAGCCATAGGCGCGGTCCGCACACGGGGCACGCGTTGGGCTGCGCGTGGAAGCGGCGGTCGAATGGATCGTCGTACTCTGCCTGGCAGGCGGCGCACATTTTGAAGCGCGCCATCGAGGTTTGCGGGCGGTCGTAGGGAATGCTGCGCGTGATGGTGAAGCGCGGGCCGCAATTGGTGCAGTTGAGGAAGGGATAGCGGTAGCGCCGGTCATGGGGATCAAGCAGCTCGCGCAGGCAGTCAGGGCAGGTGGCCGCGTCGGCGGGAATGCCGGTGGAGACCTGGCCACGCGCCTCGCTGGCGACGATGCGGAATTTTTCTTCTCGTTTTGGAGGAATGATTTGCGAGACGACACTGTCGATGCGCGAGAGGGGCGGAGCTTCGGCGCGCAGACGGCGGCGGAAGGATTCGATGCGATCGGCGGGGCCCTCGATCTCGATGGTCACTCCGCCGGTATCGTTGCCGATGAAGCCGGCCAATCCCTCTTCGTGTGCGAGGCGGTAGACGAAGGGACGAAAGCCGACGCCCTGGACGACGCCGCGCACCGCGAGGGCTTCTCGCCGTTGCCGCACTTCGTGCTGCTCTCGTTTTGGATGAGATTCTCGTTTCAAGCCTAAGCCCTGCACAGGAAACCAGCATAGCGCATGGGTTGCGTTCCCGGCTTTTCGCGCGTCCAATCCCATGAAGACGACCTGGCTGCGCGGGCAAAGGGAGAAGACGGATAATTTGAAGGTGAGGAAAGAAGCGGCGTGATGGATTTCTGGCGACGGAAAGCGGTGCGAATTAGAGCAGAACCAGAATTTACATGCCCAAATGAAGAGTCTTCAGGGTGGCTTTTTCTTGAGGAAAAAGCCACTCGGCGGGCGTGCCATCGGGTACAGCTATTCTGGTTCTGCTGTATTGCGCGGATTTCTCTTCTGGCTGCACTGGGAATGGCCGCATCGCCTGCGCAGGAACCGGAAGAAGCGGCGGTGCTTCGCCTTATCGATGCCGCCGTCCAGGCGCGCTATGAACATGTACTGGGATTTACCGACGTCGAGCACTATGCCGTGTACCGGGGTCAGGATGAAACGCATCCCGTGGCGGAGATGACGGTATTGGACAACTACCGCAAGGGCGCCGGAAAAACTTATACCATTCAGTCCCAGAGCGGATCTTCGGTTATTCTTCATTTTGGTTTGAAGCCGCTGCTCGATAACGAGCAGATCATCAACCAGCCCGGAAACGTGGAACAGTCGTGGTTCGACACCGCGAACTACGCGATGAAACTGCAGCCGGGCGGGAGGCAGCGGCTAAACGGGCGCGACTGCTACGCTCTCGCCGTTACTGCCAAGCGGAAAGCTCCCAATACGATCAACGGAGCGCTGTGGGTGGACGCAGAGACTGGGGCAATCGCCCAGATCGATGGAATCGCGTCCAAAAGCCCCTCGGCTTTATCGGGAACGACGCACATGATGCGGCAATATACGCAGGTGGAGGGCTATCCGATGGCCACACATGCGCGCGCGGAGTCGAACAGCATGTTTTTCGGCCGGACGGTAGTGACTATCGACTACAGCGATTACAAGCTGCAACTTCGCGACGCTAAATAGCCAACCGATTTTTCGCCTGGAACGGCCTCGGGGCACCGTCTGTCATGGGATGCGTTGTGTTTCCGGGGCGGTGAACGCGGCTGCTCTATGTGATCCTGCGCACATAGTGACCTTGCGCACAAAATTTGTGTCGCATTTCCTCGCCGTGTGCGATGCAACACTGCTCCCGGCGGCCGAGAGCGCGATGCCGATCTTCCCGTTTCGCAACGGCTGAAATAAATGCCAATAATGGAATTGCCCCACACACCCGTGATTGCTGTCACGGATTGTGGGAACTTCTGGCAACACAATTACGGCAGGCATAAAGCGGCGCCGGACGAGCTTGCCGGACCGCGCAGGATGCGAACGCACCATTGCAAACCATAAGGGAGGAATTGTGCCTGTACTCACGCCCCCAACCCTACCCAGCGAAGACAAACGATGGAAGATCGTGAACGGTACCATGCGCAAGAACGGCTATGCCCGCCACGCGCTGATTGAGACTCTGCACACAGTTCAGTCCTCGTTCGGATATCTGGACGACGACGCCATTCGCTATGTTGCCCTCTCACTGCGCGTGCCGCTGTGCCGGGCATACGGCGTGGCGACCTTTTATCACTACTTCACCCTGAAGCCGCCGGGCAAGCACACGGCGACGGTGTGCGCGGGCACTGCCTGCTACATTAAGGGCGCCGAGAAGCTGATTGCCGCGGCCGAGACGCAGCTGGGCATTGGTCCAGGCCAGACAACCCCTGATGGCGAGGTAAGCCTGATGACGGCCCGCTGCGTAGGCGCATGCAGCCGCGCGCCTGTGGCCTTGTACGACGGCGAGGTGGTGGGCGAAATGACCCGCGGACAGATGCTCGAGCGACTGGAAAGGTGGGAAGTGGAATGACACTCGAGGAACTCGAACAGATTGCAATCGGCGCCCGCCGGGAGAATGCCAAGTACGACTACGAAGTAAATGTGTGCATGGACCTGGCCTGCGCCAGCCAGGGCGCAGGCGCGCTGAAAGACGCGCTGGTGAAGGCTGCAGAGGCGTCGGGGAAGACCGTGCTGGTGCGCCGCACCGGCTGCATGGGGCCGTGCTCTCATGGCCCGCTGGTGCGTGTGGATCCGGACGAAACGCTCTACAGCCGGGTCAAGCCGGCAGACGCGGAAAGGATTGCAAACAGCCTGGGGGGCCCCCCGGCCGCGGAGCTGCAATGCGACTTGGCCGAGTACTTCGACAAGCAGGTGCGGGTGGTGCTGGAGAATGCCGGCTACATCGATCCGGAAAAGATCGACGACTACATTTCGCGCGACGGCTACAAGGCGCTGCTCACCGTGCTCCTGGAGATGACCCCCAACGGCGTGGTTCACCGCATCACCGAAAGCGGCCTGCGCGGACGCGGCGGCGGCGGCTATCCCACCGGACTGAAGTGGGGAACCGTGGCCAAGGCCTCGGGCGACGTGAAATATGTGGTGTGCAACGGCGACGAAGGCGATCCCGGCGCGTTCATGGATCGCAGCGTGATGGAAGGGGATCCGCATCGCGTGATTGAGGGCATGGCGATTGCGGCTTACGCGGTAGGCGCGAGCAAAGGATTCATCTATGTTCGCGCGGAGTATCCTATCGCCGTCGCGCGTTTGAATACAGCGCTTCGCGAAGCGCGGCGCAATGGACTGCTGGGCATGGGAATCGGCAACACGCCGTTCAACTTCGATGTGGAGATCCGGCTGGGCGCGGGTGCTTTTGTTTGCGGCGAGGAGACGGCGCTGATCGCCTCCATCGAGGGCAAGCGCGGCATTCCCACGCCTCGGCCGCCCTACCCGGCGGCGAGCGGTCTGTTTGGCAAGCCCACGCTCATCAACAACGTGGAGACCTATGCCAATATCCCGCCGATTTTGCGTAACAGCAACAAGTGGTTCCACGGCATGGGTTCGGAGCGCAGCAAAGGGACCAAGGTCTTCGCGCTTACCGGCAAGATCGCCAACACGGGGCTGGTAGAGGTGCCCATGGGCATCACGCTGCGCGAGATCATCGAGGTGATTGGCGGCGGCGTGCCCGACGGACATACCTTCAAGGCGGTGCAGACGGGCGGTCCTTCGGGGGGTTGCATTCCGGACGAGATGCTCGACGTGGGCGTGAGCTACGATGCGCTCTTGAAGATGGGATCGATCATGGGTTCCGGCGGCATGATCGTGATGGACGACAGCTCCTGCATGGTCAACGTGGCTCGTTTCTTCATCGAGTTCTGCATGACCGAATCGTGCGGCAAATGCATTCCCTGCCGCGCGGGCACGGCGCAGATGTACACGCTGCTGACGCGCATGTGCAACGGGACGGGGACGATGGACGACCTGGCGCTGCTCGAGGATCTGTGCACGACAGTGAAGGAGGCTAGCCTGTGCGGGTTGGGCCAGACCGCGCCCAATCCCATCCTTAGCACGCTAAAGTACTTCCGCAACGAGTACATTGACCACATCGTGCACAAGCGCTGTACAGCCGGCGTGTGCAACATGGAAGCAGCCGTGGAGGTGATGGCATGAGCGCCGAAATCGACGTCAAAACGCTTGTCATCGACGAACAGGAAGTGAGCGCGCTAGCCGGCCAAACGATCCTGGAGGTGGCGCGAGAGAATGACATCGAGATTCCCACGCTCTGCCACCTGGACGGCCTGAGCGATTTTGGCGCGTGCCGGCTGTGCCTGGTGGAAATCAAGGGCAACAACAAACTGCTGCCAGCGTGCGTGACCGTAGTGCAGGAAGGCATGGAAGTGAGCACGAACACCGAGCGGCTTCAGAGGCACCGCCGTACCATCCTCGAACTGCTCTTCGCGGAACGCAACCATGTCTGCTCGGTCTGCGTCTCCAACGGCCATTGCGAACTGCAGGCGCTTGGCCAGGAGCTGGGTTTGACCCACATCCGGCTGCCCTATCGCAATCCCGAACTGTACGTTGACGCTTCGAACGAACGTTTTGTCGTCGATCACAACCGTTGCATTCTTTGCATTCGATGCGTGCGCGCCTGCGCTGAGATCGAGGGTGCGCATGTATTGAGTCCGATGGGCCGGGGCATCAACTCGATCATCATCTCCGATCTCAATGAACCCTGGGGCAGCACCACCTGCACACGCTGCGGCAAGTGCGTGCAGGTGTGCCCCACCGGAGCTCTCTTCGAGAAGAGCAAAGTTGGCTCCGGCCATCCCAAGAATCCCGATTTTCTGCCCTATCTGAACCTGATGAGGGAAACGTGATGAGCAAACTGAAAGTAGCGACAGCCTGGCTGGACGGTTGTTCCGGCTGCCACATGTCGTTTCTCGACATGGACGAACAGATCCTTGAACTGGCGAAAATAGTCGATGTGGTCTATAGCCCGATCGTGGACACCAAGGAGTTCCCTGACAACGTAGATATCGCACTGGTCGAGGGAGCCGTAGGCTCGGTGGACGACGAGAAGAAGATCAAGAAGATACGCGAGCACTCCAAGACGCTTGTGGCGATGGGCGACTGCGGGATCACTGGCAACGTCCCCGCGATGCGCAATCCCATCGGGCCGGCGGCGATTCTCGATCGCGCCTACATTGAGAACGCCAGCGCGCAGCAGCAGATTCCCAGTGTTGAGGTGCCTAAGCTGCTCAAGTTGGCGCGTCCCATTCATGACTTTGTGAAGGTGGATGTTTTTCTGCCCGGTTGTCCGCCCTCTCCCGGCACATTCCTCGCCGCGCTGACCGCGCTGGTGAACGGCAGTCCGCTGGATGTTTCAGCGCTGACCCGCTTTGGAGCCTAACGAATTGGAGATGAGCACCATGAGCCAAACGATCACCATCGATCCGGTAACGCGCCTTGAAGGACACGGCAAAATCACCATCCAGCTCAACGGCCAGGGCGAGGTGGAGGACGCGCACTTCCATATCACGCAGGTGCGCGGCTTTGAGCGCTTCTCTGAAGGCCGGCCGTTCTATGAGATGCCGGCCCTGATGGAGCGCATCTGCGGCATTTGCCCGGTTTCGCATCTTCTTGCCTCGGCCAAGGCCTGCGAAGCCATTATGTCGGTGCAGATTCCGCACACCGCGGCGCAGTTGCGGCGCATGCTGAACCTGGCGCAGCTGGTACAGTCCCATGCGTTGAGCTTCTTCCATCTCTCATCGCCCGATTTGCTGCTGGGCATGGACTCCGACCCGGCCGCCCGTCACATCCTGGGCGTGGCGGCCGCTAACCCTAAGCTGGGCCTGGCGGGCATCGGCCTCCGCCGCTTTGGGCAGAGCATCATCGAAACGCTCGCCGAGAAGCGCGTGCATCCGGGCTGGGTTGTGCCCGGTGGCGTGACCGAGCCACTTACGCCAGAAAAGCGCGACAAGATTCTGGCCATGATTCCCGAAGCCTACGCGAACGTTGGCCTAGCGCTGGGCGCGTATAAGCAAATTGCGGACAAGTTCAAAGCGGAGATCGAGGTCTTCGCAAACTTCCCGTCGAATTACCTGAGCCTGATTAACGAGGATGAGTCTTTCGAGATCACTGACGGCGCGTTGCGGCTGATCGACGCTCAGGGCAAAACGATCGAGGACGGCATGACCGCCAGCCGGTTCACCGAGGCATTCGGCGAAGCCGTCGAGCCTTACAGCTACACCAAGTTCCCTTACTACAAGGCGCTTGGGTATCCCGAAGGGTGCTATCGCGTGGGGCCGCTGGCGCGGCTCAACAACGTGAAGACCATGGGAACGCCGCGGGCCGAGAAGGAACTCGCGGAATTCAAGCAGTTGGCGGCCGGGCCGGTCGAGAGCTCGTTTTACCAGCATCACGCGCGGCTGGTGGAAGCCCTCTATGGCATTGAGAAGATCGAAGAGATTCTCGCCGACCCGCAGATCCTGGACAAGCACGTGCGGGCTACAGCCGGCGTGAACCAGCTTGACGGCGCGGGCCAGATCGATGCGCCGCGCGGCGTGCTGAATCATCACTACAAAGTGGACGAGAACGGCAAGATGACCTGGGCCAGCCTGGTGGTGGCCACCGGCCATAATAACAAAGCAATGAACAAAGGCGTTCTTCAGGCGTCGAAAGCGTACGTGAAGGACGGCAAGTTCACCGAGGGCGCTCTCAACCGCATCGAGGCTGTGGTGCGCACGTTCGATCCTTGCCTGAGCTGCTCCACGCACGCCTTCGGCCAGATGCCGCTGGTGGTCACGCTGCTTTCGGCAAATGGCGAGGTTGTGGATCGGGTGGCGCGAGACTGATTCGCTGAATTACCATCCATAGTGCTTTCTCAGGTCTCAGAGTCGAGGCCTGGGGCACGCAGTGGTGTGGGAACCAGGAGGTTCCCGCTACAGCCGGGCCGGACAGGCTGCGGAAAAAAGCCCGAACGAAAAGCGAATTCGGCAAAGGACGGATTGGCGGGTGCTAAAGCCCGACTCATTCTGCTGACTTTATCGGCCCGGGACCCAGGGGGTACCCCGCCGTGCCCTTGTTACAAAGCCCCTCGGGTTGAGTTTTTCCGCAGCCTGTGGAGACCGGCCCTACTCTTTGCTTATGCAGAGTCCAGACTCTATCCGCTGCTTGATTCTTGCCTGCGGCAACACCACGCGCAGCGACGACGGCGTAGGGCCATTCCTCGCGGAATGGGCTGCGGAACGATTCCGCGACAATGCAAATGTGCGCGTCGTGTCGCGGCAACAGTGGACGCCGGAACTGGCGGAAGAGATCGCGGCCGCTGACACCGTGCTTTTTGTCGATAGCTCGGCCGATTCCACTCCCGGCCACGTCCGTCTCGTCCCCGTCGAAGCGAAGGCGGGAAACTCAGCAACAGCGACGCACCACTTGGACGCACCCGAGCTTATCGGGCTTACCCGTGCGTTCTACGGTTCCCGGCCGGCGCGTGCGATGCTGTTGACGGTCGGCATTGGCTCGACGGAATTCGGAGAAACCTTCAGCGAAAGTGTCGAGGCAGCGCTTCCGAGAGCCCAGGGCACTTTAGAAGAGGCAGTGCTGCGCTTTCTTGCCAACTGACCAAGGCCCTGCGGCGCGCGACGCGCGCAAACGCAACGGCGGCTGCGCGTTGCAGCGCAGCCGCCGTTTATGAGAAAGAACGAATACCGGCTAGAACGCTGCCAGCGTTTGACGCAGGCTGTAGGAGCTGAGCGTCTTGATATAGTTGCCGCGGTCGTAGGGCGAGGTGTCGGGCACGGAGCGGCGGCTCAAACAGCCGCGCGTCTCGGCGAGCGACGTGTAGTCGCGCTTCTCCAGCCAATAGCGCACGTCAGCCAGCACCCGGCCGATGTGCTCGATGCCGTGAATGTGCAGCGCGGAGGCCATCATGGCGACGTTGCCGCCGGCCATGACCGCTTTGAGCACATCCTCAGCGGAGTGCACGCCGCCGGTAATGGCGATGTCGCCCTTGAGATTGCCGAAGAGAACAGCCGCCCAGTGCAGCCGCAGTAGCAGCTCTGAGGGAGTGGAAAAGTGCAGCGTGGGCCGTACTTCCAGCGCCTCGATGTCGAAATCGGGCTGATAGAAGCGGTTGAAGAGGACTACCGCGCGCGCCCCTGCATCCTCAAGCTGTGCGCACAGATGCGGCAAGCCGGTGAACCACTGCGAAAGCTTGACCGCCACGGGAACATTGACCGTCTTGCAGACACTGCTTACCAGTTCAAGCAATTGCTGCTCGAGCGCGGCTGAGGTCTGGCTGGGGTCGGTGGCCAAGGCATAGGTGTTCAGCTCGATGGCGTGGGCCCCGGCCTGTTCCATCTCATGGGCAAAGCGCACCCAGCCGCCGCTGGTTGCGCCATTCAGGCTGGCAATGACGGGAATACTAACCGCTTCGCGGACGCGACGAAGATGTTCCAAATATCCGTTCTGCGTCACCCGGTAGTCTTTCAGGTCGGGAAGATAATCGAGCGATTCAGCGAATGAATTGGTGCCGCGCGACAAATCTTCGTCGAGCGTCTGTGACTCCAGCGCCAACTGCTCCTCAAAGAGCGAGGGAAGCACAATAGCTGAAGCCCCCGCATCCTCCATGTGGCGGACATTGTCGATCGACTCCGAGATGGGTGTGGAAGAAACCACAATGGGGCCGCTCAGCTTCATGCCGAGATATTGCATGGATATATCGATCATTCTTCACCTCCGGCAGCCGTGGCTGCCCGTTTCTCTTCAGGCTTGCCTTCATTGATTTCCGGGGGCGCGATGTGCGGCGTGTCTGCGCGGCCCGGCATGGCCGCGCGCCCGGAGTAGACGCGCCACTGCCGCTCGACGTCGTCCTGCGCTTCCTTGAGCAGATCCGCGGCCAGCCCAGGATTGCTGCGCGCCAGCATAGTATAGCGGGCTTCGCGGTAGGCGTAGTCCTTGAGCCGGATCGACGGCGCCTTCGAGTCGAGCTGGAACGGATTCTTGCCTTCCTCGCGCAACGAGGGATTGTAACGGATCAGCGGCCAATAGCCCGATTGCACGGCCAGCCTCTGCTGCTCCAGCCCGTGCACCAGGTCGTAGCCGTGGGCGATGCAACTCGAATAGGCGATGATGAGCGACGGCCCTTCGTGCGCCTCGGCCTCCTGGAAGGCCTTGATCACATGGGCGTCGTTGCCGCCGAGGGCCAACTGCGCCACGTAAACCGAGCCGTAGCTGATCGCTTCCATGGCCAGATCCTTGCGGCTATTTGGCTTGCCGCTGGCGGCAAACTTGGCTACCGCGCCGCGCGGCGTAGCCTTCGACGCCTGGCCGCCGGTGTTCGAGTAGACCTCAGTGTCGAGCACGAGGACATTCACGTTCTTGCCCGAACCGAGAACGTGATCGAGCCCGCCGAAGCCGATGTCGAAGGCCCAGCCGTCGCCGCCTAAGATCCACACGCTCTTGCGGACCAGCACGTCGGCGATGGCAAGGAGGTTGCGCACATCGGACGAATCGTTGCCGGCCAGGCGCTCACGGAGCATTTTCACACGCTCCCGCTGCGCGTCGATTTCGGTCTCGGTCTTTTGCGACGCGCCCACGAGGCGGTTGGCAAGCTCATCGCCGATTGCAGGCGCAAGCCGCGTAACGAGCGTCTCGGCAAAGGATTTTTGCTGGTCGAGCGCCGTTCTCATGCCAAAGCCAAACTCCGCATTGTCCTCAAAGAGCGAATTGGACCAGGTGGGACCGCGGCCTTGCGCATTGAAGGCGTAGGGGGTGGTGGGCAGGTTGGCGCCGTAGATCGACGAGCAGCCTGTGGCGTTGGCGATGTAGAGCCGGTCGCCGAACAACTGCGTGAGCAGCTTGATGTATGGAGTCTCGCCGCAGCCCGCGCAGGCGCCCGAGAACTCGAAGAGCGGCTGCAACAGTTGAAGATCTTTGACTTGTGTGTGCGACAGCTTGGCGCGGTCGACTTCGGGCAGGTTCAGGAAGAACTCCCAATTCTCGCGCTCCGGCTCGCGCAGCGGAGCTTGCGGCGCCATGTTTATGGCTTTCTTGCTGGCGTCACTCTTGTTCTTCACCGGGCATGCATCCACGCAAACCGCGCAACCAGTGCAATCTTCAGGAGCCACCTGCAGAGTGTAACGCTCCTGCTCCATCCCGCGCCACTTGGGCTTGGCCCACTTGAAGGTTGCCGGGGACTTGTCGCCCAATTCGGCGCTGTAGACTTTGGCCCGAATCACCGCATGAGGACAAACCATGACACACTTGCCGCACTGTATGCACAGATCCTGGTCCCATACCGGGACGAATTGCGCGATGTTGCGCTTCTCCCACTGCGCCGTGCCCGTGGGAAAGGCGCCGCCGGCCGGGATCGCGCTCACCGGAATCAGGTCGCCTCGTCCCGCGGCGATCTCGCCGAGCACGTCGTGAACAAATTTGGGCGCTTTGCTCGAAATCACACCGGTTATATCGAAGTTGGAAGAGGCTGTTGCCGGCAACTCGACTTTTTCAAGATGGGCCAGCGCATGATCCACAGCGGCATAGTTCTTCTCGACCACCGCCTCGCCGCGCTTGCCATATGTCTTGTAAATCGCCTTCTTGATCTGGGCGATGGCTTCATCGCGCGGCAGCACGCCGCTGATGGCAAAGAAGCAGGTCTGCATGATGGTGTTGATGCGCGTGCCCATGCCGGCTTCGCGCGCCACCTTGTAGCCGTCGATTACATAGAATTCGATCTTCTTGCGCAGTAACTCTTCCTGCGTGGTTTTTGGCAGATTATCCCACACTTCCGCGGCGGAATAGGGCGTGTTGAGCAGGAAGACCGCGCCCGGTATGGCTGCTTCCAGCACGTTCATCTTCTCCAGGAAGCTGAAGTTGTGGCAGGCCACGAAGCTGGCGCGCGTAATCAGGTAAGTTGAGCGGATGGGCTTGGGGCCGAACCTCAGGTGCGAGGTCGTCATCGAACCGGACTTCTTTGAGTCGTAGACGAAGTAGCCCTGCGCGTAGTTGTCCGTCTGGTCCCCGATGATCTTGATCGAGTTCTTATTTGCGCCCACGGTGCCGTCTGAGCCCAGGCCGTAGAAGAGCGCGCGCACGGTCTTGGGATCTTCGGTGGAGAAGGCAGGATCGTAGGCGAGGCTGGTGTGGCTTACGTCGTCGTTGATGCCGATGGTGAAGTGGTTTTTAGGGGAGGGCTTGGTCAATTCGTCAAAAACGCCCTTGACCATGGCGGGCGTGAACTCTTTCGACGAGAGGCCGTAGCGTCCGCCGATGACTGTGGGCATCGCGAAGGGCAGTTTGGCGGCATTCTCGGCCAGCACGGTCACGACGTCCTGATAGAGCGGCTCGCCAGCGGCGCCGGGCTCCTTGCAGCGGTCGAGAACGGCGATTGACTTGACCGTTTTGGGCAGCGCGGCCAGAAAAGCCTTGCTGTTGAAGGGCCGGTAGAGGCGGACCTTGAGCAGGCCCACCTTTTCGCCCTGGCGCGCCGATGTGTTCAGGGCGTCCACGGCTTCTTCGGCAGCTTCAGCGCCCGAACCCATGAGCATGATGACGCGCTCGGCATCGGGTGCGCCGTAGTAGTCGAAGAGGTGATAGGCGCGGCCGGTCTGCTTGGCAAAACGGTCCATCACCGACTGCACGATTGCAGGGGCCACAGCGTAGTAGGGCGTGCAGGCCTCGCGAGCCTGGAAGAAGAAATCGGGATTCTGCGCCGAGCCGCGGATGAAGGGGCGATCGGGCGTGAGGGCGTTCTTGCGGAAGGCGATGAGGTACTTGTCGTCGACCATCGCGCGGATGGTTTCGTCGCTGATGGGTAGAATCTTACCCACTTCGTGCGAGGTGCGGAAGCCGTCGAAGAAGTGCATGAAGGGGATGCGGGATTCGAGAGTAGCGATCTGCGCGACGAGCGCCAGGTCGGCGACTTCCTGGACCGAATTGGAGGCCAGCATGGCCCAGCCGGTGCCGCGGCAGGCCATCACGTCGGACTGATCGCCGAAGATCGACAGCGCGTGCGTGGCCAGGGTGCGGGCCGTGACGTGCATCGTCGCCGGGGTCAGCTCACCGGCAATCTTGAACATGTTGGGAATCATCAGCAGCAGGCCCTGCGAGGCTGTAAAGGTGGTGCTGAAGGCCCCGGCCTGCAACGCGCCGTGCAACGCGCCGGCCGCGCCGCCTTCGCTCTGCATCTCTTCCACAATGGGCAGTGCGCCCCAGATGTTTTTCTTGCCCTCCGAGCGCCACTGATCGGCCCACTCGGCCATAGGCGACGAGGGGGTGATGGGGTAGATGGCGATGACTTCGGCGAGCCGGTAAGCTACTGAGGCCGCAGCCTCGTTGCCGTCCATAATCACAGTGGTAACCACAGTGTCTTGTTCACTCATTCGCTTCGCTCCACAGTACGGCTGTTGAGGATATCGGCCGCTATCGTGAGTCTCATCCTTGCGGCAGTGAGCCGCAGTGACGCGGGGCACAAGGAGGACGAATTTCCCATTTGGTGGAACAATATTCATAGGGTGGAAAGAAGTGTGGGTGGGGTAGCGGGGGCTCTCGACCGTTGCCTGTCCCCCGAGGGCCAGGCTAAGTGGCCGGGCGGGCACTTATCGAAATGCAGCGAGAACTGCACGGCAAGGCCTCGAGGAATTCTGCATTTTCTGCGGCCGGTGGAATATCGGTGTGAACTCCTTGATCCACGCGCCCTGCGATGCGTACACTGGTTTACGTTCATCATTCATGTGACACTTGAGAATCGCTCTCAGAGGTTCTCGACTTCGCGTCCTTCAACCATCGGTATCGTGCGACAGCGCCAGGATGAATGTGTGGTGACGTAATGAAGCTTAACGAGTGTTTTGACTGCGTGATTTCGTCACCCCCGCGGTCGTGGTACCAGGCAAGAGAGAGGGAAATCAATGAAAGTCCAAGCTGCCGTCGTCAATGAAGCGAACAAGCCATACGTACTGGAAGAATTGAATCTTGCCGACCTGCAGGACGATGAGATTCGGGTCAAGATCGTGGCCACGGGCGTGTGTCACTCGGATGACGCCCTTCGGCTGGGACACTGGCCCTACCCGCTGCCTGCCGTTTTCGGTCATGAAGGTTCCGGCATCGTCGAGGAAACGGGCAAAAGCGTCAAGAATGTCAAAGTGGGCGATCATGTCGTTTTAGCCTATGCGTATTGCAGCCATTGCCAGGGTTGTCTCGAAGGCGCGCCTGTATCCTGCGAAAGCTGGCTGGCCTTGAATTGGGGTTCCGTGCGAGCGGATGGATCCCGCTACTTAACGCGAAATGACGGCTCGGCGATCAATAATTTCTATCACCAATCGTCCTTTGCCACCCACGCGAACGTTAAGGAACAAAACGTCGTTGTTGTACCGAAGGACGAGGATCTGAGGATTCTCGGACCACTTAGCTGCGGGCAGATGACCGGTTTCGGTACGGTTGTAAAAGCACTCGAGGTCAAGCCTGGGACCAGCATTGCCGTATTTGGCGCCGGAGCGGTTGGCCTGGCGGCCATAATGGCGGCAAAGATCGCCGGCGCCACCACGATCGTTGCCGTGGACATTCTCGATTCACGGCTTGAACTGGCCAAGGAGTTGGGCGCCACTCATGCGGTCAACACCAAGAGCGAGGACCCACAGGAAACAATTCGTAAAATCAGCGGCGGCAAAGGCGTGAATTATTCGATCGATACAACAGGTGTTTCTGCCGCAATGAAGACATCGATCGATGTTCTGGCGGTGCGCGGCGTGGCTGCTCCGATTGCCATTACGAACAAAGAACTGACGATCAGCACAACCGGCGACCTGGCCTCGGTAGGCAGGAGCGTGATCGGCGTCTTGATGGGCGCCACCGTACCGCAGATCAGCATTCCGGAACTCATCGCCTATTACAAAGCGGGCAAGTTCCCTTATGACAGGCTGATAAAGACCTATGACTTCGCCGATATCAACCAAGCCTCCGCGGATTCGTTAAGCGGCAGGACGATCAAACCGGTTTTGATTGTCGATAAGAGCTACCGCCCCTAACCAAAACCAAGGACGCGTAAGGAAATAAACGTCACAAAATCGTTTCGTCATGGAGTTTTGCGCCGTCCCTACGGGACTCCCGGCACGACTTTCGATCTCTCACCCCACGCTGAAGCGCGGGGCTATCATACACTGCGCCTACGGCGCGTGGTTCTTCCATTTTTGCGAGCAGGGTTACGATGATTGACGGAACCGCAAAGTTGTAACCCCTATTTCCTTGCGCCTCCTAAGCGGATTCGTTAAGCGGCAAGACGATCAAACCGGTTTTGATTGTCGATAAGAGCTACCGCCCCTAACCAGAACTCAGCGGACACTGCCGACATTCGTTCCTGAGCGTCGGCGGAACAGTCCGGCGGGTGCAGACACTCGTTATTGCGGTTTTCCGCAATCGGCGCACCGCAGCCTATGGCACCGCGCCCTTTCACGAGGCCGGTTGTGCAAAATGATCTAACTTCCCAACAACGCCGACACCTTGGGCATCCAGTCGGAGATCACGATGTGTTGCGGGCATAGTTCTTCACAAGTGCCGCAATCGATGCAGGCGCCTGCACGCTCGTTTTCTTTGAGCAAGAAGTTGTAGCGGAACTTTGCCGAGCCAACGTCGTCGTATGCGTTGGCATAGTTGAAGAGTTCGAAGTTAGCCGGAATGTTGATGTTGTTGGGGCACGGCATGCAGTAGCCGCATTTTGTGCACTGAATCGCGACGCGCGCCTCGTATTGCTCGCGGACCCGCGCAACGAGCGCCTGATCGGCCGGGCCGAGCTTGCCCACGCGCGCCGAATCGGCAAACCGGAGGTTCTCGACGACCTGGCTCATGTCGCTCATGCCGCTGAGCACGACGGAAACCTCCGGCTGATCCCACAGCCATTCAAAGGCCAGTTGCGCCGGGCTGCGATGGGACGGGTCGCCGGCAATCGTCTCGGCGATAGCCGGCGGCGGAGTGGCCAGCCGCCCGCCCATCAGCGGCTCCATGATCACCACCGCGAGGCCTTTGTCCGCGGCCAGCTTGAGCCCGCGCGTGCCTGCCTGATTCTCAATGAACATGTAGTTGTATTGGATCTGACAGAAGCTCCACAGATCGCTGCCGTTGACGATCTCTTCAAAGCAAGCGTAGTCGTCGTGAAACGAGAAGCCCAGATGCCGGATGCGCCCGTCGGCCAGCGCCCGCTGCGCCTCGGCGAGCAGATTGTGCTTCAACACGACGTTCGTCCAAGTGGCCCTGCTCAGCCCATGCATCAGGTAGAAGTCGATGTGGTCCGTTTGCAGCTTGGTCAACTGCTCGTTGAGAATGCGGTCGAAATCCTGCGGTCCCTGCACGATGAAGATAGGCAGCTTGGTGGCTAGCCGCACCTTTTCGCGGTATCCGTCCCTGAGCGCCTTGCCCACCACCACCTCGCTCTGGCCGCTGTGATAGGGATAAGCGGTATCGACGTAATTTACGCCTTGGTCGATGGCATGGCGCAACATGCGAATGGCTTCGGGTTCATCGACGTTGGGACTGCCGTGCTGCACGCCGTCTTTTGTCGGGAGCCGCATGCAGCCAAAGCCAAGAACCGAAGCCTTCCAATCGAGCTTTCCAAACGTGCGATATTGCATAGCGGGTCCCTCCTGTTGTAGTTGTTTCGGAAGGAGAATCTTACACCACATCGCCTGGCGCGCGCCAGTTCATTCGCTCAACAGCCCCGCCACCAGCGCTTCCCACTCGGATTCGAGCGTGGAGCGATGGAAGTTGCGTCCGGCGCGGCTGTACCAGTAATCGGCGTTCGAGGAGACGCCTTCTTTACGGTGCAGATAGGCGTGAACGGCCATGGCGTCGCGGGTTTCAAGATCGTCGACCATGCCGTGGGCGCGGGCCCAGTCGCCTTTCGCGTCCCACCAGAGCGCGGCGAGCGGGGCGGCCAGGTTGCCCGGCGGTTCGGCAAGCTTGAGCGAGGCGCGAAAGCCGGTGAGCGTCATGGTTCGCTTGTATCACCCGGTTTCGCATTTCGCAACGGATGCTTCTGCCCATCAACTGTGATTTGGATCACTTTCAGGAAAAATCCACGCTGCTACAACTAAATCATCGTTCCGATGAGTTGAGCAGAGGGTCCGCCAGGGGGCTTTGGGAGGGGCTGGGGGGTCCCGGCCAGTCGTCCCCTCCTGGAGGCTGAATCAAGGGAATGCCCGAACAAAAAATCCATGAAAAAGCAGGTTGCGGCGGTTCGCGATTTGGCGGTATACTGAAATCCGACCAAACAGGTCGTATTTTTGTGTTGCGTCAGCGCGGCGGGCGGCATATGGGAGTTCGGCAGGTGAGCACACTGAGCGAATTGACCGTTGGTAAGAGCGGGGTCCTGGTCTCCCTCGACCTGCCTGAATCTGTCCAGAACCATTTGATGCATATGGGTTTTGTCCCTGACGCCCTTGTGACGGCACTACGCCGGGCACCGGCCGGCGACCCCACGGTTTACCTGGTGGACGGGATGGAGATTGCCCTGCGCCATGAGACCGCATCGGCCATCAAGGTACGGCAGCCTGAGGCTGTATCCGCCAAGGTTCCTAACGAACCCGAGCTGGCCGAGGCCGCGCGATGAATGCCTGCTGCGAGACGCCCGCCTTCGAGCCGCCCGTGGCTCCGACGCGCGAGGGAGCGCTGCAGACCGTTGTTTTAATCGGACCGCCCAACTCAGGAAAATCCACTCTGTTCAACCGGCTGACGGGGCTGCGGCAAAAGGTTGCAAATTACCCCGGCGTGACGGTGGAGCAGCGGATGGGATTGATGGCGGGGGTGGGGCGCGAAGACCTGACGCTGATCGATCTGCCGGGAATCTACTCGCTGACTCCCTACTCGGAAGATGCGCGCGTAGCCGTGAATGTGCTTCGCGGGCGCATGGCGGGCACGGCCAAACCGGATGCGGTTCTTCTGGTCCTGGATTCGCTGCACTTGACGCGGCAACTGATGCTGGCCGGGCCGGTGCTGGCGGTGGGGCTGCCCACGCTGGTGCTCTTGAACATGAGCGACCTGATGGAATCGCGCGGCGGGCAGATCGATACGCTCAAGCTGGCGCGCGAGCTGGGCGCGCCAGTGGCGCAGATCAGCGCCGTGCGTGGAACCGGCCTGGATGCGGTGCCGCTGTTTCTGAATCAGCAGAACGGGCGTGGCGAGAAGGCCAAGCCACTGGCGCTGCCGGTGATGGGCAACGCGGCCAGTACGCATAGCTGGGCGGCGCAGGTTAGCCGGCGCACCGGCTACCAAGCCCCGCTGTCGGCTGAGAACTCGCGCAAGATCGACAACTTGCTGCTGCACCGCATCTGGGGACCGCTGCTGTTTTTGCTGGTTGTTATTGGCGTCTTCGAGGTGGTGTTCTCGGTGGGCCAGCCGCTCTCTAACGGTTTTGGCGACATTCTGGCGCGCGTGGGTGAGCTGGTGCGGCCGCTGCTGCCTGTGGGATGGCTGCAATCACTGCTGCTGGACGGGTTGTGGAAGGGCATCTGCTCGGTGCTGGTATTTCTGCCGCAGATTCTGTTGCTGTTCCTTTTCATTGGAATTCTTGAGGACTCAGGCTACCTGGCCCGCGCGGCGCTCATCGCCGACCGCGTGATGCGGACGATTGGCCTCAATGGCAAGGCCTTCATTCCGCTGCTCTCTGCTTATGCATGCGCTGTACCGGCCATCATGGCCACGCGCACGATTGAGAACAAGCGCGACCGGCTGGCGACGATTCTGGTGACGCCGTTCATGACCTGCTCGGCGCGGCTTCCGGTTTACCTGCTGCTGATCGCGGCCTTCGTGCCCAACATCTATTACCTGCACGGATTCCTCGGCCTGCAGACACTGGTGATGCTGGGGCTATACGTGGCCGGATTTGTGGCCGCATTCACTACCGCGCGGCTGCTGAAGAGCTCGGTTCTCAAGTCCAGCGATACGCCGTTCATTCTGGAGCTGCCGCAGTACCGCATGCCTACGCTGTACTCGCTGGCGCTGCGCCTCGTGGATCGCGCACGCATCTTCTTGAGGAATGCGGGAACGATCATTGTGGGCGTGACGCTGGCGCTGTGGGTGATGGCGCATCTGCCCGTTATGCATACAGCCAGCGGCGCGTGGACCGCGCCGCAGCTGGCTGAGAGCGTGATCGGCAGGCTGGGACACTTCATCGAGCCGGTGATTGCTCCGCTGGGATTCAACTGGAAGATCGGCATCGGCCTGGTTTCGAGCGTGCTGGCGCGCGAAGTGATGGTGAGCACCATGGGCACGCTCTACGGCGCGGACCCGAGTACGCATGCGCTCAACCTGCAGACCGCTCTGCACCACGACATGACGCTGGGCGGCGCGCTGGCGCTGATGATTTTCTTCGCCTTCGCCATGCAGTGCACGTCGACGATCGCTGTGGTGCGGCGCGAGACCAATAGCTGGCTTTGGCCCGCGGTGCAGTTCCTCTACATGCTGGCGCTGGCCTACGGCGCGGCGTTCGCGGTGAATCACATTGTGATGGCGTTCATCGGATAACGCTACGTATTTGGATTCGTGTTATCCCGCACTACGGCAAAACCAGAGAAGGCGTGCCCTATTCAGCTTTTTTTGAAGGTCGCCGCTCCTTGCCGTGCTCCCCTACGATGCTCTCCAAAGAATGCGGTCTCCCGCATTTTCGGCACGGACCTTGTCCATATGTCGAAGGACCGAGAGCTCACGTTCCACTTCTTTCATCGTGTGCTTGTCGTTGAGACGCAAGAGAACGACGGATGGCTCCAGGCTCCCCGCATCTCTCAGGATGCCCAGTATCTCGGATTGAATTGAGGTCAATGGAGGGGGTTCCGCTGTGTTCCGCTCAAGCGACTTTGAATTGTAAAGGGCCCATGGATCACAGATTTTCACGGGTGAAAGAGCATCGATGTAGCATTCTTCGCAAAGTATCTGGTCCCGAAGCTCTTTTTCTTCCCCTTTATCAATCGACGCGCCGCACTTGTTACATTGCATAAGGCTATTCTCCGTGATTCTTTCCGGTTATCGGTCGTTTGGCAGCTCAGTCGCGAAGGTTCTTCCGCTACGCAACAATTGTATCTTAGCGGCAAAAACACCCGCGAAGGGCCAAAAAACAGAGAATCGGCAGCGCGAAAGATAGTTTTTCAGCAGTCTGCCAAGTTCGTGCTGAGGAGAGAGCAGTGACTTAGAGCCGTGGTATTCCACTTTAGATCTCTTTCAGTGCTTTACCCAGCCATGCATTCCTGCTTCGAAACTGCGGCGGTCGAGCCGTGGCAGCTCGCGCGCGACTTTGTCGGGAACGAGCGCATAGTGCCGCGCCGCGATGAGGGTCTCGGGGACGCACCAAACGTCTTCTTCCGATGTCATCCAGTGCCGGTGATCCAGACGCGCCAGGTTCACTGGCCGCGAGTAGGCGCGTAAAGTGCGCTGGCCGCGCAGGTTGTAGTAGTGGTCAAAGTAGCTGAGCGCCAGCTCGCGCAACGTGCGGTAGACGGGCGCGCGGAAGCGCAGCCCGGCGAAGTTCGATTTGGCAATACCGCCCCACAGGCCGCGCTCGCGGTAGATAGCGATCACGTGGTCGTCGTCGTGGACGGCCTCAAGATCCATGAGCAGCGGTGGATGGCCCTGGACGCGCAGGGCGGCCGCGGCCACGAGCGCTCCCTCAAGGCAATGGCCTTTGCGCTCACGCAGCACGCGCTGGGGAGACCACGCCGTGTTCGCGTACTGGTAAGGAATCGCGTCGACGAATTGCTGGATACGCACCGGCGTCTTGAGCGCGCGCAGGGTGCGCAGGTTTTCCGGCGATAGTCCGAAGCTCTCGCGTGTGTGCCGCCGCATTCCGTTATGTCTGGATCCCGTGCCCTTCGAAAGCAACGCTATAACTCCCTCAAGAAGTTGCGGCGATTATACAGAAGCGAGTTGCAAGTCTGGCTGCCGGTGTGCAGCCATACATTTTTCGCTGTGCCCGACGCGGAGCCGAAGAAGAGGAAGCGGACGGCGGCGTGAGGTTCGTGCTTTCCCGGGTCTCAAAGGCGAGACCTGGGGCACCCGGCAAACGATTAATCAATCGTCCGCTTTTCAGGCAGCGGCATCTTTGCCGGTTGCTTTCAGATCTTCAAACTGGTCGATCAGCACGTCGCCTTCGGGAAAGACGGCACGAATCTGGAGATCGCCGCCTATGGCGCGAACGTAGCTGCGCAAGGTGCTGATGTACATATCTGTGCGGCGCTCGACCTTGGAGACGGCACCCTGCGAAACGCGAAGAACCTGTGCGAGTTGGGTCTGGGTAAGTTGGCGAGCATCGCGGAGACCTTCGAGCGGCATCGTTTTTAGAGCTACCTGAACGCGGCGCTCGACGCGGGCGTGGCGTTCCGGGTCCATCTTGGCTTGAAGTTCTTTGAAGTTGCGGGCCATGGGTTTCTACTCCTGAAGGGGAAATTTTCAACAGCCGACTTCTTTCAGATGCCGCGCATAAATCCTGTCGGCTAGGGGCACGAATTCCTCATACCATCGCGGGTTTCC
>Ga0326727_10004999_pt1 | contig 38600 bp, 31 predicted proteins | sample MB2enrmetagenome_FD_207643 | JGI IMG/M metagenome (GOLD analysis project Ga0326727, IMG submission 207643) | Lab enriched peat soil microbial communities from McLean, Ithaca, NY, United States - MB29MY | ecosystem: Environmental > Terrestrial > Soil > Wetlands > Peat | place: USA: New York...
GACGTGATCAAGATCCTGGCGACGGGCGGCGTGCTCTCGCAGGGCGATAAGCCGGGGGCCGAGCAGATGACCTACGACGAGATGAAGATGGCCGTCGATACGGCGCATGCTGCAGGTCGCAAGGTGGCGGCGCATGCGCATGGCACGCAGGGCATCAAGGACGCGGTGCGTGCGGGTGTGGACTCGATTGAGCATGGAAGCCTGATCGATGCCGAGGGAATCGAGTTGATGAAGCAGCATGGAACGTATCTCGTGGCCGATATCTACAACGATGACTACATCCTCGGGAAGGCGGTCGAGTTTGGGCTGCCCAAGGAGAATGTCGACAAGGAAAAGATGGTTGGCCGCCTGCAGCGCGAGAACTTTGCCAAGGCGGTTGCGTCCGGCGTGAAGATCGCGTTTGGAACAGATGCGGGCGTTTATCCGCACGGCGATAATGCCAAGCAGTTTCACTACATGGTGAAGTACGGCATGACGCCAGCGGGTGCGATTCGCGCAGCGACAACTTCCGCGGCGGATTTGATCGATCGCGGGAAGGATGTGGGCACGCTGGAGCCAGGCAAGTATGCGGACCTGATCGCGGTAACCGAGAATCCGCTGGATCGGATTGAAGTGCTCGAGCATGTGTCGTTCGTGATGAAGGGCGGCAAGGTCTTCAAGGACGAGGCCGGCGCTTTGGCGAAGCAGTAGGGTTTGAGTTCGTGAGGCAGAAATTTACGATGGAGGGACGGGTGGCGAAGATCAAATAAGGTCGTGCCCGGTCCAAAATGTCAGCTATCTCTCCGGTCCGTACCCCACCTGTTCCTGGGATCCCCCACCCATACTCTGTGGGGAAGTTCCTTGTTTTCAGATTGATGCGGGGGCAAGAATATACTTGCGACACCCAGAATAAACAACCTCAATGGTTTGTAGGGAGTGCATTCGGGGACGGTAGTAACCGTGTTTTCTGTCAAATAATTGCCTGTTTAAACAGATATCGAAAACCCGTGGTACACTCCATCGGTTATGATGACCGCCGCTTCTGCGCAAATTTTGCCAGTCTCGTACAAGACAGAGGATTTAAAGGAGCATCACGGGCGAGCACCGTGGAACAATAATCCCACTCGGAAATTATGGACTTGGTGGGATATGAGGAGCTTTCCGGTACAGGATTACCTGATTTTTGTTCGCAATTTTCAGCGCCTTATAAGTGAAGAGGGGCCGGAAGACCATGAACCGCTTAGTGAGGAAGATGCAGCGAGGGAAGCTCGTGCAATGTTGGCTTTTGCTAGAGACTTCGAGAAGTTTTCGTTGCGGTTGACGGCTGCGCAATTGCGGAGAATGGCTTCGGAGTGCGAAGCAGGCAGAACGAGAAGCGATGTGAATGCCATGATTCCGGCGATGTTCGATCGCTTAGAGGACGAATGCCGAGATCGTTTGATGTTGATGGTCGAACCAGACTATGTGAAGTACATCGAAAATCCACAATTCTTCGATTCATCTGAAAAAGGCGCAAAGAAAGTCAGTGCCGCATTTCCTTCGGCCGGAGAAGATATCGCGGAAAGCGGCATCTGTTTGGCTCTTAGCCGACCAACAGCTTGTGTGATGCATTTGGCTCGCGTTTTAGAGTCTGGACTTAGCGCACTTGCGAAAGAATTGGGTGTCTCGAAGCAGAACGACTGGGGACACTACCTGGGTGAGATTGACAAAGAATTGCAGCGTCGGGCGAAAGTCTCTGGAGCTAGATCGCCAGATGAACAGTTCTATGCGGAAGCTCACGCGACGTTCGATTCGGTGCGCCGAGCGTGGCGAAATCCCACGATGCACATAGACAAGACCTACACAGGGGAACGCGCCGAGGAGATTCTAGGCACAGTCCGAACCTTCATGCGGCATCTAGCCACGAGATTAGAGGAATAGTGCTGATTTCACTCCCGACGCGGCAAAGCACATGATGGACGGGATTCCAGAGGACTTAACGGGAGAACTTTATGAGGGCAAACAAGCCCGCTAGGATTGCTCCTCCAATTACGAATGCAAGCCGGATCAGCATTCTTTTTCCCATGCGAGAGGCATCTTCTTTTCTGGATTCTTTCCACTCTCGGTTCACGCTCTCGGCATGTTGGGTCAACTGTTCGCGGGTTTGGGCGAGTTGGTTTTCGGTCAGGTTGCGTCGTTTGATTTCAAGGAGCAAGGACGTGCGAGCATCGTCGGTGAGTGAATCAATTTGCCCATGTAGCCGCGCGATCTCGTCACCCGATGCGGTGCTGTAAGTTTGGGCGAAGTCTTGCATGGTGCGAAGGATAACGCTCTGTCGAGGATGCGGCAACAGAAAAGCCCTTGCCTAAAAAACAGTTTCCCAAATTCCCATAATTCCCGGCGAGTTGTGATAAACGATGGATGCAGCCACGTTTGGGAGAAGAAAATGGGTAGCGACGAAAAGGCGGCGCAGGTTGGTGAGGCGGTCACTGAATACCAAGCCGCTAAAGTTGCATGCGCACATATCGACTTAAAAATCAGGAAGGTTTTTGATCTCTACTTATCAGCCGGAAACTCGATGGATTGGAAGAGTGACAAAACCTTCGAACCTACTATTACGGGGGATGGAAAATTGAAGTTGGGTCTTTTCGTGCATCCCGGCCCGTATCCTGAACTTCTGAACGAATCTGAATTGACCGTTCTTGTGATAGAGCGCGATGCTGCGCGGTCTCGGTTAGACCAAGCGCGGAAGACGATGGAAAGCCTTGGAATAACAAGCGTCAGCTAAGGCTGAACCAGAGTTCGCGCTATCATAGATCCATGAAGAAGCCGCCGGATAACCCGGAATTTCAGCGGTTCACGGAAGGACTGAAGCAGGTTCTTTCGGTCTCGAAGACGGAACTGGACGCGCGGATCGCAGCGCACAAGAAGAGCGGGAAGCGGCTGTCTAAGCCTTCCGCTTCCCGCGTCCCTGTCTCGCCGTCGAAGCCGGTAATCTAGAACGGGACTGACGTCGTATCGTCGGTTTTGCCGGTCAGTTCCTTGTAGGTCAGCCGTTTCCCTGAAATCTGGGTCAGAGCCATCAGGAACCTGTCCCGGTCGTCGAGCGGATTGTCTTTGGTCGCCCGGTTATTGAACCGGAAGACTTGCTCATCCACGTAGCGGTCAAGGTGGAACGGTTCGACGGCAATGTAGGTGCCTTTCAGTTGCCGTTTGAGCAGGCTCCAGAAATTCTCCATCCCGTTGGTGTGGACTTGGCCCCGCACGTATTCCTGTGTATGGTTGACGACCTTGTGCACAAAGTTCTTGTCCAGCCCTTCGTAGCCTGTAGCTTCGTCGGTGAACACCTTGGCGAACGGTGTCACATTGTCGAGGATTGCGGCCTGCAGGGTCTCACGCTTGATGTTCGGCAGTACTTGCGCCCGTACCTGGCGCAGCTTCCGGTCCAGCAATCCCTGCACGGCAGTCTTGCCGACAAATCCGCCTTTGAACCCGTCGCGGGCCTGAATCTTGGCTTTACGGCTCTTGTGCATCTTGGCCGGGTTGGGTCCAACAAAGGTCTCATCGGCCTCCACCGGCCCTCCAAACCCCATCTTGCTCCCGCTGCCCCAATCACCTGTATTCATCGCGAGGCGGATACGGTGCAGCATGAACCACGCAGTCTTCTGCGTTACACCAACGGATCTGTGAATCTCCCACGAACTAATGCCGTTCTTGCAGTTCACAATCAGCCACAGCGCGGTCAGCCACTTATCTAACCCAATCGGCGAGTCTTCAAAGATCGTTCCTGTCTTCACACTGAACTGTTTGCGGCACTTGATGCACTTCCAGATGCGCCGTGTAGTCAGAAACGATACTCGATCAGCCCCACAATGAACGCATCGCACGCCCTGCTGCCAGCGGAGACTTGCCACCAACTCAATGCAAGCATCACGGTCCTCAAAGTACCGCGCAGCCGCCAGCAATGTCTTAGGAACTTGTCTCACACTCATAGCAAAACCACTCTAGCTAAACAGCGCAGGTGTGTCAACAGAAATTATGTGCAACAGGTATATTGGTGCCGATGCGGGACGTGTGTGGCTGCAAAGTCCTCTTTTAATTGAAGTTAGCCGCAGAGTCCTGTCAGGAAGGGACTTACCGGCGTTTTTGGGTTGTTCTTGCGCCAAAAAGTATCGCATTGAGGTGCACGCCTTGCGCGGCATCAATTGCTTTCTCTCACCCCATGTTCGAGGATAGCGATCGGAGCGATATTAAGTGCAAAATACAGAACCGGGCCAAGTAGCAGACAGGCAAGGAAATGCACGGCCGAGATTCGCACGGGAGTCTTGACAGCGGTTTTTGGTTCGTTTTGCCTCTCGACGATCCCGGACGCCCTTTGTGATGAGGCGGTCTTTCAAACCGGACCGGCAGCGCTTTCCAATCTTGCGGAGGTCTTCTTCATGCAATCACGATCGGATGAGGCTCGTTCTAACATTCGCGAAGTTCTCCTGGAGACCTATGCAGTGAATGACGCGATGAATCAGTTGCTGCTTAAGCACCTTGATTCGCGGGCGTGGCGGGCGCAACTGCCGGGGTCAGGGAATGACGGTCGGACCATCGGGGCGGTCTTTGCGCACCTGCATAACAGCCGGCTGGTGTGGCTTAAGAACAGTGCACCGCACCTGAAGTGTCCTGAGCCGCTCGATCCGCGGCGCTGCACGATGAAGCAGGCTGCAAGCGCACACAAAAAGAGTGCAGCGCAGTGCCTGCGGATGCTTGCTGATGCTCTTGCTGTTGGGCCGGAGCGGAAGGTGACGAAGTTCTCACGGGGAAGCTGGGCGCGCGTGTGGCCCGCGGGCGGAACGATGTTTGCGTATATGTTTTCGCACGAGGCGCATCATCGCGGTCAGGTCATTATGCTTGCGCATCAGCTCGGGTATCGTTTGCCGGACAGGGCCTGGGGCGGGATCTGGCAGTGGGATCGGCTGTGGAAGGAGCAGGGGTTTGCGGCGCGGCCACGGTGAGGGATCGTGCAGCGGTGATTTGTGGGATTAGCGAGTCAGCGGAGTCGATGGCGATCGAAGAACTTGGGTATATTCTTGGAGCCCCGGGCCTGGGGCACCCAGTTCTGTGTACTCGCACTCGCCAGCTATTTGCGCAGGAGGTTGCGGGCGATGAAAAAGACGTTGGCGGGGCGCTCGGCGAGACGGCGCATAAAGTACGGGTACCACTCGCGGCCGAAGGGAATATAGACGCGGACGTTGTAGCCCTCCGCGACCAGGTTTCGCTGCAGATCGCGGCGGACTCCGAAGAGCATCTGGAACTCGAAGCGGCTTCGGTCGATGCCGCGCTGCGCGGCGAAGGACTTTGCCGCGGCGATCATCTTTTCATCGTGCGTGGCGAGGCCGTGATAGATGGGGCTTTGCAGCAGCATATCGGCCAGCTTGATGTAGTTGGTGTCAACGTCGGCCTTTTTTGGGAAAGCGACATCGTGCGGCTCCTTGTAGGCGCCCTTGCAGAGACGCACGCGGATGCCGTCCGCGATAAGTTGCTCGATATCGGCCTGCGAACGGTAAAGGTATGACTGGATGACGATGCCGATGGCGCCGCGCAAGGCGGGCTGGGCATGGATGCGGCGCACGATGTCGAGGGTGACTTGGGAGAGCGCCGAGTCTTCCATGTCAATGCGCACGAAACTGCCGGTGGATTTCGCGTGTTGCGCGAGGCTGGTGGCGATCTGCTCGGCAAGCAGAGGGTCCTGTGTGAGGCCCATCTGCGTGAGCTTGACGCTGATGTTCGAGTCCAGCTTGCGCGCGGCGATCTGGTCGAGGAGCTGGTGGTAGACGTCGGCTGCGCGGTGGGCCTCGTCGGCCGTGGTTACGCTCTCACCGAGCGAATCGAGGGTGACGTGCATGCCCTGCTGGTTGACCTGCCGGCAGACGCGAAGGGCATCTTCGATGTCGAGGCCTGCGACGAAGCGCGAGCTGAGCTTGCCGCCAAAGCTGGCGTGTTCGGCGAATCTGCGTAGGGGGCGATTGTGGGAGAGGGCGATAAAAGCGGAACGAAGAACGGGCATCCTTTTACCTTACCGGCGGAGTTCTGGGGCAAAGGCGCTCGGGCCGGAAAAAACATTGTCGCACAGCTGGGCGGGGTGGACGGGAGTCGGGCATAGTCCTCGCAGGAATTGCGCCGATCCACCGTCAGTTTTCTCTCACAGCTACTCCACGCGGAAAAGAGCGCAGCCGTGCGGGGGCAGGTCGACGTGGAGCGATTTGGAGCGCGGGATGTGCTTCTGGTTCCAGACGTCGTAGACGGAGTGGGGCTTGTTTTCGAGGTTGAAGAGCATCCATGGCAGGTTGGACGACGTGGCAGCGTCGGCGAGGTTGAAGATAGCGATGTAATGCTTTGGATTGGGGCCACCGGTGCTTGCATACCAGTAGCGTTGCGGGAACGAGGCCGAGTTGCCGTCTTTTTTCGGCAGCAGGCCCGGTTTGGATTCGACGGCTTGCTGATCGAGGTCGGTGACTTCCTTGTTGGTGATGAGGGAGCGGGTGAAGTCGTCGAGTTTTGTCAGGTTGGAGCCGAGGATGAGCGGCGAGCGCGAGATGGCCCAGAGGGTGAACTCGGTGCGCTGCTCGTCGTGGGTGAAGGCGGACTGGCGGGGCTGGTCTTTGCCGGGGTGGGGGCCGAGGTAGCCTTCGGGGAGCATGTCGGGGTCGGGCCAGTGGCCGGGCTTTACGTAGGGCGCCCACTCGGCGATGCGGTCGAACTCATCGCGCAGGCCGAAGGGGTATCCGTCATCGGTATGGTTCTTGAAAAACCAGGCGTCCCAGTGATCGTTGCTGATCCGCCACATCTGCGCGTATTTGGCGACTTCGGCAGCGTGGTCGAGCTGGGTGGGGCCGGGCGAGAGGCTGAGCACGATGGGGCGGCCGGTTTTGCGGATGGCTTCGGCGATCTGGCGGATCTCGGTGGGACGGTAGGGGTGGTCGCTGATGCAATCGACCTTGATGTAGTCGAGGCCCCAGCCGGCGTAGAGATTGAGCATCGAGTCGTAGTAGGCCTGGCCCGCGGCGTTGTCCTTCACGCCCCAGTTGCCTTCATCCCAGGGGCAGGGGGATGTGGTGTCTGCGGCGTCGATGGCATGGAAACTGGAGCCGGTGATGGGGAGGTTCTGCGCGACGACCTGCCGGGGAATGCCGCGCACGATGTGGATACCGAACTTGAGGCCCTGGGAGTGGACCCAGTCGGCAAGTGGCTTGAATCCCGCGCCGGCGACGGAAGAAGGAAAGCGCCTGGCATCGGGGATGAGGATGCCGTTTTCATTCCAGAGGTATTTGCGGGCCTCCAGGGTGCCGGCGAAGGGATCCTGCATGTACCAGCCCTCGTCGATGACGGAGTACTGCCAGCCATATTGGCGGATGGAGGCGAGGACGGATGTATTGGCCCGGAAATCGGCTTCGTCGATGGTGAAGCCGTAGGCGTCCCAACTGTTCCAGCCCATGGGGGGGGTAGGGGCTGGATTCTGTGCGGGCGAGGGCAGTGCGGAGGCAAGCACGAAACAGAGAGCCAGGATCAGGCTGGGTTTGGACATGTGGAAACGTATAGCACAACGAGCGGCGGAAGCGTCCATGATGAGGACGAAATCGAGGAAAACCGCGTATTTGCCGGGAAAAGGAACGTGATGCAACTCACTTTCAATCGGGCCTATAATGCTGTCGAATTGAAAACCACACAGCTGCACGATGCCAATCCCCAACACCGGCAACTGAGGAGACGATTATGCTTAGGTCCTTCTTGCTCTTCACGGCGGTTGTCCTGCTTGCCGTTGCATCCGCTCCCGCTCCCGCCGGCCCGCCGCAGGATACAGGGCAGGGTCCGGCTGCCAAAAAAGTGAGCCCCGACGCGCTGGCGAAGGCCAAGAAGGTCTATAACATGGACTGCGCACTGTGTCATGGAGCAGCAGGCGACGGAAAAACAGACCTGGCGAAGGACATGCAGTTGACCATGGCCGACTGGACGGATCCGAAGGCGCTTGCAGGCCAGTCGGACGATGCGCTTTTTGACATCATTCGCAAAGGGAAAGGAAAGATGCCGCCCGAGGAGTCGGGGCGCGCTACGAATGATGAAGTTCGCGGCCTGGTGACGTACATTCGCAAACTTGCGAAGGAAGGGACTCCTGCACCTGCGACCGAGCAGCCGGCTGCGGCACCGGCCCAGACACCGGCACCCCCGCCCACGACCTCACCGAGCAACTGAGCGATAGTGACGACCTCCGCGAATGCAGAGGTTTGCGGGGATGCCTCAGGCTGGCTGGGCGAATCTCAAAGTGAAACCGTCCCTCAGGGCTAAATCTCCGTTTACGAACCACTTCAGGTCCTATCAGAGGGGATTGACGACGGTCGCCCCCCAGGCGGCAGGATCTATGTCGTGCGCATGACGTGAGAAGAGCCAGCGATGTCTCTCCAGGTCCTCCGCCCCGTATTGCAATTCACCGTAAATGGTTTCGTGAAGTCCTTCGACGATTCTGGCGCCGGCGGCACGGGAATGCGCGAAGTGCGCCTCGACGTTCTCGACGAAGATGGTCAGCATTTGTGTGCCGCAGCCGAGTTCTGCGGAGCTTTTTCCACCAGGGCCAGCGGCTGAGAGCATGAGCCACGACTTGCCCAAGTGAACTTGCACGCCTGAAAGAGGATCGCCGTAGCGGTAGTGTTCGACGAAGCCGAAGGTCGTAGTGAGCCACTCGAGGGCGCGCGCGAGATCGTTATAGAAGACGTGGGGAAGCACGGTGTCGACGGGTACGGACCGGTTCCTTAACATCACGCGAAGATACTCCGGCAGCGGATCTGTTGCAAAGGATTGTGGAGCAAGAGCAGGTGCGCGACCGGGGTTAACGCAGTGAGACGGCGGGTTGTGCGATAACCTGATGCGGGAGATCGAGAATGCCTTCCAGGTTTTTGAGGCGAAGCGGGCTGGTTTGTCTTGCGCTGTTGCTGGCGCTGCCGTTGCTGGGCCAGCAGGGGCAAATTGCAGGTGGCAATCCGGCGCTGCCACTGGTGCACGTGGAGAACGGCGAGAACTCCGACGCGGCGCGGAAGGCGCACTACGTCGTGCTGGTGTCGTTGGATGGCTTCCGGTGGGACTACGCGAAGCGCGACGGCGCGGTGAACCTGCTGGCGCTGGGCAAGAAGGGCGTGTGGGCTCCGGAAGGGATGATGCCGAGCTACCCCTCGCTGACGTTTCCGAACCACTTCACCATCGTCACGGGATTGTATCCGGAGCATCACGGACTGGTGGCCAATTCGTTTTACGACACGACGAAGCAGGCGCGCTATGCGATCAGCGATGCCAAAGCCGTGCAGGATGGAAGCTGGTACAGCGGGGTTCCACTGTGGAGCCTGGCGGAGAGCCAGGGGATGCGCACGGCGTGCCTGTTCTGGCCGGGATCGGAGGCTGAGATCGCCGGTCATCGGCCGACCTGGTATGCCGTTTTTGACAGCAAGACCCAGGCAACGGACGAGGTGCAGCAGGCACGGATTGACGACGGAGTGGCGCTCTTGAAGATGCCGGAATCGGAGCGTCCACACTTCATCACCATCTACTACTCGGAGCCCGACCACGAGGGGCACGAATATGGGCCGGATGCGCCGCAGACGAAAGCCGCTGCGCTGAAGATGGATAAGATGATCGGGAAGTTGAAGAAGGCTCTGGATGCGACGAAACTGCCGATCGACCTGGTGGTAGTGAGCGACCATGGCATGGCGAAGGTGGTGGGCGGCTGGATTACGCTGGACGATTTTGCGGACCTGAGCGGTTTTGAGACCGCCGGTCCGCTGCTGTACGGGAATACCGAGGAAGATCGGGTGCGCGTTTACAACAAGCTGAAGCAGGCTTCGTCGCAGTTTGTCGCGTATCGACGGAAGGATGTGCCGGCCGGGCTGGACTATAACCAGAATCCGCGCGAGGGCGACCCGGTGGTAATTGCGCTGGGCCCCTATGCGATTCGCGCGCACAAGCCGCCCGCAGACAGGCCCGACAATCCGCCGGAGCAGGGGATGCACGGCTTCGATCCCCACAGGATTCCGGAGATGAAGGCGAGCTTCTTTGCGGCAGGTCCGGACATCGAGAGCGGGAAGACGGTTGGGACGTTTGAGAATGTGAATCTCTATCCGTGGATTGCGCACATGCTCGGATTGCATGCGCCGAAGACGGATGGGAGCCTGAACGTGCTGGCGGGTACGCTGCGCGATGGCGGCGGTGAAATGACAAATGCAGGCGAATCAAAAACGGGAGTCAGAGAACGATGAGTGCAGTGTTGGGGATTGACGGCGGAGGGACGCGCACGCGTGCGTCCATTGTTGAGGGTGAGAGGGTGCTGGCGTTTGCTGAGAACGGCTCGATCAAGCGGCTGCGCGTGGGCGCGGAGGCGGCGGAGGCAAACCTGCGCTCGCTGCTGAAGGATGTGTTTGCGCAGGCGGGACTGACGGGAGTAAAAGCCGCCTCGGCCGGGGTGGCGAGTTCCACGATGCCGGGAGTGAAGGAGTGGATCACGGCCGTGTTCGATGATTTCGGCGTGGAGCGGTCTGAAATTGTGGGCGACGAGGTAATCGCGCTGGATGGCGCGTTCAAGGGTGGCCCGGGGATTTTGCAGATCGCGGGTACAGGATCAAATTGCATCGGGCGTGCTTCGGATGGGGGGCGCGAGAGCGCGGGCGGATGGAGTTCGCGGCTGGGCGATGAAGGATCGGGGTACTGGATCGGATTGCATGCGGTGCGCCGTGCTCTGAATGCTTACGATCGCGAAGAGCCGACGCGCGTTCTGGAGACGGTCGGCGGCATTTGGGGAACGAAGACGATCGACGAGCTGGTGAACCTGGGCGACAGCACGCCGGGTCCGGATTTTGCAGCGCTGGCTCCGGCGATCAGCAAGCTCGCCGAAGAGGGCGATGCGGTTGCGCTGGGTGTGCTGAAGCAGGCGGCGGCTGATCTTGTGGAGAACGTATTGCTGGTGCGAGCGAAGCTCTGGCGCAAACACGATCTGAAGGCCGAGGTTCCAGTGGCGTGGATCGGCAGCGTGATTGGCAAGGCATGGCTGGTACGGGAACAGTTTTTCGCGGGATTGCACGCCGCAGCACCGGAGATGCCGATTCGCGAGACTGAAGTGGCGGGAATCGAAGGGGCGGTGTGGCGCGCGCAGCAATTGGCGGCGCTTGCGGGATAATGGCGTAGATTGACAGGTTCAAGGGCGCGGTTCGCAGGGTCTATCTTCCTGGGGGCATCAATGCGATCGTTCCGTTCCGGCTTCAGGTCTGCAGTTGTTCGCGCAGGGCATAGTGTCGTTTTCCCCTGTGCGCTATGCATGTGTGTTTCGGCGATGGCGCAGGATGCGGCGCCGACAACTCAGGATTCCGCGCAGCAGGCGCCAACGCTTTCGGTGACCACGCGCGAGGTTCTGCTCGATGTGGTTGTGACGGATGGCGGGCGCGCGGTGACGGGGCTGAAGGCGTCGGACTTCACCGTACTGGAAGAAGGCAAGCCGCAGGCGGTGGCCAGCCTGCAGGAGCACGGCCCGATGAACGCCGCGATGACGGCGCGCCTGCTGGCCAATCCGCCGCTGCCCGCGAACACGTTTACCAACTACACACCGGTAGCCAACAGCAATGCGTACACAGTGATCCTGCTGGATGCGCTGAACACGCGGCTGGACGATCAGATGCTGGTGCGGCTGGAACTGATCAAGTACCTGAAACACATGCAGCCGGGCGTGCCGGTCGCGATCTTTGAACGCGATACGAAGATGCACATGGTGCAGGGGTTCACGTCGGATCCGCAGGTGCTGCTTGCCGCGGCAGAAGGTGCGCGGAACCGACCCGCGATGCCGACCACGGCGCGGGGAACGCGCGAGGAATACCTGGAGTATCGGCTCGACACGGTGGCTCTCGGCTTTCAGATCATGGGTCGTTACCTCGCGGCATTTCCGGGGCGCAAGAACCTGATATGGTTCACGGGCGCGTTGCCTGGGTCGGACATGCTCGATCCCATGGGTGATCCGTTCAATGACGACTTCAGGATTCTCGAGGGGGATCCGCACGACCTGACGGCCGCGCTCACGTTGAGCCGCGTTGCCGTGTACCCCATTGACTCGCGCGGGCTGCAGGCCAGCCCGCAATATGCAGCGTCTACGAAGGGCGTTCCGGCGGCGAACGCGCCTGTTCAATTCGAGACGAAGCAGGCCTTCCAGCACCTGGCGCTGGACGCGGTTGCCGAATCGACAGGCGGGCGGGCTTATTACAATTCGAACGGAGTCGGGGCCAAGATAGAGGAGATCGAGGCGAATGGGTCAGACTACTACACGCTGACCTATGCGACGACGAACAAGAACTGGAACGGGGAGTTTCGACACATCAAGATCAGCGTGAACCAACCGCATGTGAAGTTGCAGTTCCGGCAGGGGTATTACGCGGTGGATCGCTCGAAGGATGAGCAGGCTGAGCTGGAGAAGCTGCGGAAGGGCGCGCAGGCGGAGAGTGGGCCGGGCGGGGCAGCCGAATTGCCTGAAGTGGCACAGGCAACAGGTGCTTCTGCGGCTTCGGCGCCGGTTGCGGCCTCTGCGCCTGCCGCGAACGCGAACGACGCGGCGAAGCAGTCTGCTCCGGGTACAGCGGAGGCGAAGAAACCGGGGACTCCGAAAGAGGGATTTGACGAGGCGATGCAACTGGGGGCCATTCCGCCGACGGAGATCGTTTTTACCGCGCATGCGACGGCGGGTACGACAGAGGAGCAGGTGAAGAAGGGCGATACGTGGCCGCAGGACAACTATCTTGCCGCGGATTACAAATACAAGCCGTTCCGCACGTACGCGCTGGACTTCGGCGTGGATGGGAAGACATTGCAGTTGACGAAGGGGCCGGACGGATTGTGGCATGGGAGCGTCGCGTTCGTCACCGTGGTGTACGACCAGACCGCGCAAAATGTGAACTCGATGCTGACGACGACAAACATGGACCTGGACGAAGAGCAGTATCGCGATCTGGTGGAGCACGGCGTGACCGCGCAGCACAAGATTGCCGTGCCCGTGAAGGGCAACTACTTCCTGCGGCTCGGCGTGCACAACGTGGTGAATGACCGGATCGGAGCGCTGGAGGTTGCCGTTGACCAGATCCGCCCGGAAGGCGCGGGGCAGGGTTCCCCGGTTGCGATGAATCATTGATTCTGCGCGAAATCAGGGCGAATGGCGGTTGATGCCGGGCCGGGGGGGATTTCTGAAGGGTGCCGTGATGCGGTTTTGAACGAAACTCCTGGACGCATGTTCGTGTCTATAGGAGCAGGAGACCCCTATGCATTCTATGTTCCGGTGCGGTGCGCGCTGTGCTTTTGCTGCTGCCTTGTGGGTTACCTGCTCTGTTGCATCGGCTGGCCAGGCGGCGCCTCAGCCGCAAGAACCAACCCTGGAGCAACGCCCGACATTCTCGATTACGACGCGCGAGGTGCTGCTGGATCTGGTAGTGACCGACGGGTCGCGGCATCCGTTGACGGGGTTGAAAGCCTCCGACTTCACGGTGACCGAAGAGGGGCAGCCGCAAAGCATCGCGCATCTTGAAGAACATCACCCGATGAACGAGGCAGCCCTGGCTCGTGCGCAGATGCCGCCGCTGCCGCCGAACACCTTCACAAATTACACGCCGGTACCGAATTCGAATGCGTACACGGTGATTCTGCTGGATGCCATGGATACGCCGATGAGTGCGCAGATGTATGTGCGGGAGCAGCTCATCGGGTTTCTGAAGCGCGTGCAGCCGGGGACACCGATCGCCATTTTCCAGTTGGATTCTGAGATGCGGCTGATTCAGGGATTTTCCTCGGATCCGAAAGTGCTGCTGGCGGCGGCCGAGAGCAAGCGCGATATGCCTTCGCTGCAGAAGCCTTTTTACGGGTCGCATTTCCTCAACCAGATGGTGCGAAACCAGGTGCTGGGGCAGGGAATGCAGGCGATGAGCAAGTACCTGGCGGGATTTCCGGGGCGCAAGAACCTGATCTGGTTTACGGCCAGGCTGCCGTTCTGGTACGGCGCGGATAATTCAGATTCGGCGATCGAGTATCGCGAAGGGCACACGTTTCGCGACGACTTTACGGTGCTGGAGGATGGCGTTGCGGGATTGACGGATGCGCTCACGCTGAGCCGCGTGGCGGTCTACCCGATTGACTCGCGGGGACTCCAGAACCTGCCGCAGTTTCAAGCGAGCCAGAGGGGAGTTCCCGGGCCGAATGCCAATGCGGGTTTCTACACGGCACAGGCGTTCCAGCATATGGACCTGGATGCGATCGGCGATGCGACCGGGGGAAAGGCTTACTACAACACCAATGGGCTGAAGGACATTCTGGGGGAGATTGTCGATAACGGATCGAACTACTACACGCTGGCTTATGCCACGACAAATCAAACGTGGAAGGGCCAGTTCCGGCGCATCAAGATTACGGTGAATCGCCCCGGTGTGAAGCTGCAATACCGGCCGGGATACTATGCCGTGGATCGGACGCAGCAGGAGGAGCGGCAGCTTGCCGCGCTGCAGAAGAGGATCGCGAACGCGGCGCAGAATCCGTACAGGCCAGTTAACAATGCGGGTGCGCAGCAACAGGATGGCGCCGTGGTTCATCCGCCAAAGGGCGGGTTTGATGCAGCGATGGAGTTGGGCGCGATTCCGCCGACGGAGATCATTTTCACGGCAAGCCTGGCGATGGACGACAAGGTGATGAAGCTCGGCAAGAAGACTCCGCTGCCAAAGGATAATTACCTGCTGCCGGACTACAAGGACAAGCCGTTTCGCAATTACACGGTGAAGATCGACACCGATGCACATAGCCTGCACATGACGAAGACAACCGACGGCATTCGCCACGGCGCGGCGCAGTTTGTTACCGCCGTGTACACGGCTGACGGCCGGATGATCAACGCGCTGCAGACCACGGCGACGTTTGATTTGAAGGATGCGACGTATCAGAAGCTGCTGCGGGACGGGCTGATTGTGATGCAGCAGGTTGCGGTGCCGGTGAAGGGGAATTACTTCCTGCGGATCGGGGTACACGACCTGGGAGACGATCGCGTGGGTGCGCTGGAGATCGCGGTGGACGAGGTGAAGCCGGGGAACGCCGGGCAGGTTGCACAGCTTCATTGATGCGTAGTGCCGCGACGAATCGTCGTCGGAATTAATTCGCCTGCTGACCTTCGACGAGGGAGGCGATGAGCTTTCCCTGCGGATCAATTGCAACGAGATTCGCAGGCATGCCCGGCGCAATCTTTCCGGCGTGCTCGGTGAGTCCGGTCATGGCGGCGGGGTTTGACGTGAGCAGGCGCAAACCTTGCTCCACTGTGGCGCCGGTGAAGCGGACGAAATTGGAGAGCGCACGATCGAGCGTGAGCACGCTGCCGGCGAGAACGCCGCGGGCACTGGCGCGGCCATCTTTCACCTGTACGGCAAATCCACCGAGTTGGTATTCGCCGTCGGGCATGCCGGCGGCGGCCATGGCGTCGGTGACGAGAATGGAGCGTTCGGGGCCTTTGCAGCGCCACCACAGGCGGACAATCTCCGGTTCGGAGTGAATGCCGTCGCAGATGATTTCGGCGAAGAGGTCGTCGCAGGTGAGGACGGTGCCGAGGATGCCGGGTTCGCGATGATCGAGCGCGCGCATGGCGTTGAAGGTATGGGTCGCGCTCACGGCGCCCGCGACGATGGCACGGCGAGTTTCGACCACGGTTGCGTTGGAATGCCCCAGGGAGACGCGAACGCCGCGCCTGGTGGCGTGTCTGGTCAGTTCTTCAGCGCCGGGAAGTTCGGGCGCGATCGTCATCAGGCGGACGTGGCCCTGGGCGGCGTCGAACATGCGATCGAAGGTAGCGGTGCTGGGAGCCAGGAGATACTCGGCCGGTTGCACGCCACGTTTTTCGTGCGACAGGAATGGGCCTTCAAGATGGATGCCGAGGGGGCGCGCGGCGCCGGGCGCGGCCTTAGCGGACATCAGTGTTGCGAGGCCGTCGAGCGCGCGCAGCGTGACATCGAGCGAGGCGGTGACAGTAGTGGCAAGGTAGGCCGCGGTTCCGCGCGAAGCCAGAAATCGGCCTATGGTTCCGATTGCCTCGGGCGTGGCTTCCATCACATCGTGGCCGGCGGCGCCGTGAATATGCACATCGAAAAATGAGGGGCCAAGCGTGGCGCCGGGAAAGTCGAGGACGCGCGCGCCTGCGGGAATCTGTGCGGATTCACGGGATGCGATGGAATCGACTCGGCCGTCTTCAATGAGGATGAGCGGATGCTGGTGGAGGCTCGTTCCGTCCCAGAGCCTCTCTGCGGTGATTACCGTTTGCATGGCTCTCCATTATTGCAGGCGAACGCGGCGGTTTGCATCGGGAGCGGTGAGTCATCGAAGTGTAACGCGAGCGTCGGGGCGCTTTTGTTATTGTTTTGCCATGCGGAATTTGGTGTTGTTCGTGATGGCCGGCGGTTTGTTGATGATTGGAACGCAGACGTGCAATGCGCAGAGCATTGATCTGCCTACGAGCAAGCAGTTGATCGAACCGGTGCCGGGGAATCCGCAGCGGCTGAACAGCGAGCCAATCTCGATGGCGGTTTCGCCCGATGGCCGCTACGTTGTGACGGTGAATGCGGGGTACGGGACATACGAATCAAAGTACGAGCAGTCGCTTGCCGTTTTCGATACCCAGACAGGAACGCTCAAGGATTCTCCGGATAGCCGCACACCGGAGCGCGCGCGGCAGACGCTGTATTCGGGACTGGCGTTCAGCCGCGATGGGAAACACATTTACGCGAGCATCGGGTCGGAAGACGATCCGCTGGGCAAGAAACCGCCATTTCGCGGCATCCCGGATACGGGCAGCGGCATCGTCGTGTACCGGTTTGCCGATGGGAAGATTGAGCCCGAGCGGCTGATTCATCTGCCGATGGATCCGCTGGTGCCGGGGCACAAGACGAGGTTGCCCGACGCTGTGGACACCGACCAGGGAGTGCCGTTCCCGGCGGCGATTGTGGTGTTTGGAGATGCGGGCGCGGAAAAACTGCTGGTTGCGGAGAACCTGACCGACGATGTGCTGCTGGTAGATGCGGCGAGCGGCAGCATCGAGCATCGTTTCGATCTTACGGAGAGCGATGCGGTGCCCTCGACATACCCGGTTGCGTTGCAGTTGTCGAAAGATGGGCGGCGCGCGTTTGTGGCGCTTTGGAATGCGTCGGAGATCGTGGAGCTGGATCTCGCCAGGAATGTCGTGGTGCGGAAGCTGGCGTTGCTGAAGCCGGCGAGCCCTGTCAAGCCGGGTACGCACCCCTGTTCATTCGTGTTGAGCGCGGACGGGAAGACGCTGTACGTGGCGCTGGCGAATCGCGATGCGGTAGCCGCGGTGAATGTTGGCGCGGGGCAGTTTGCGGTGAAGGGCTACTTTGATACGCGCCTGCCGGGGCAAAGCTACTTCGGCGCGGAGCCGGTTGCGCTGGCTTTGAATGCAAGCGGCAAGCGGCTGTATGTGGCGAACATGGCTATCGACGCGGTTGCGGTGATTGATACGGAGAAGTTGACAGAGAAAGCCGCGAAGACGGGGATGGTGGAACCGGAGGGATTCGTTCCGACCGAGTGGATGCCGATGTCGATGACGTTCTTGCCCGGCGCCTCGGGCGGACGGCTGTTTGTGGCGACTGATAAGGGAAAGGGTGCGGGGCCCAATCCGTATCCGCCGAAGGATCAGAAGCCGGAAAGCGGAATGCCGAAGAAGACGAACTACATCGCGACGCTGATCTATGGATCGCTGGCGACCCTGAATGAAGGTGAAATCGAGCAGAACCTGGCCGCATCCACGCAGGCGGTGCTCGAGGCGAATCGCATGAAGGCGGCGGCGGAGAAGATTACGTTCGCCGATGGATCGAACGATCGCATCAAGCACCTGATCTACATCATCAAGGAGAATCGCACCTACGACCAGGTCTTCGGCGATCTTGAACAGAATGGAAAGCCGGTGGGCAATGGCGACAAAAGCCTTACGATGTTTGGCGATGATGTGACGCCAAACCTGCACAAGCTGGCATTACAATTCGGCGTGCTCGACAACTTCTACGACTCGGGTGAAGTGTCAGGCGACGGGCACGTGTGGTCGAATGCGGCGATCGGTACGGATTACCTGGAGAAGACGTGGCAGCAGTCGTATCGCGGCGACCAGCGCACGTATGACTTCGAGGGTGTGGTGGCCGATGGGCTGCCGCTGTTGCAGAAGATTCCCGATGTGAACGAGCCGGCGAGTGGATACCTCTGGGGCAATCTCGCGAAGCACGGCAAGACCTACTACCACTTTGGCGAGTACATCTCGACCGTTTTCTGCGACGAGAAGAAGTCCCCCAATCCGCAGCAGGGTCCGATGCTCGCGGGGCAGGCATGCCCGCGCAAGGCGGTTGCGCCGGGCGAGGAACTGCCGGCGGAGTGGGGTGGCGGGGTGAACAAGTGGCCGTGGTCCATTCCGCTGATTGCATCGAACACGGCGACGAAGCCGGAGCTTGCAGGACACTTCGCGCCTGAGGCTCCGGACTTCAACCTTGCCGTTCCCGACCAGATTCGCGTTGAGGTGTTTCTGCGGCACCTGAAGGAGTGGGAGGTCGACAAGCAGCAGGGCAGGGACACGATGCCGAACTTCATCCAGCTTCGCCTGCCCAATGATCACACCAACGGAACGGCTCCGTTCAAGCCCACACCGAAGGCCAGCGTTTCAGACAACGATCTGGCGGTGGGGCGTGCCGTGGATGCGATTTCGCACTCGCCGTTCTGGGATGATACGGCGTTCTTCATCCTCGAGGATGACGCGCAGAACGGCGCCGATCATGTGGATGCGCATCGAAGTATCGCGCTGGTCATCAGCAAGTACGCGCCGCACGGGAAGGACGGAGCGCCTGTGGTGGACAGCCGCTTCTATTCAACGGTCAGTTCTATCCGCACGATGGAGACGCTGCTTGGCCTGCCGCCGATGAACAACAACGATGCGTTCAGTTCGCTGATTTCGACGTTGTTTACAGGGCCGGGCGATCAGCCGGCGTATGCGGCGGATTATTCGAATCGCGACAACGGGCTGATCTACGCGGCGAATCCGAGGAAGGGGCCGGGTGCGGAAGAGAGCATGAGGATGGACTTTCGCCACGCAGACCACGCGGACACGCAGAAGCTGAACGTGATTCTGTGGAAGGACACGATGGGATCGAAGCCGGTTCCGACGACGCTGACCGAGCGCAGGGCCAAGGCGCACCAAGGCGATGACGACGATTAGGATTCAGAGCTTGAGCGGATTCTAATGCCTGACTCTCTCGCTCGCTCCCCCCGTGTATGGTTATATGCGGCGGATTTCTTATCCTTCGGGGGGGAGCTGTGCAGATTTGGAATCGCAGGAATTTTCTTAAGGCTGCAGGGGCGGTTTCAGCGGCGTCGCTGGCCGCTTCGCGTGTGAGTGCGGAGGCAGGAAGGCGAGTATTCACGCTTGCTACACAGGAAGAACCGGCGAAGCCTGTTTCGGCCAATGATCACATTCAGATTGCGCTGATCGGCGCAGGGGGGCAGGGCATGGGCGATACTCGCTCTGCCGTGCAGGTGCCCGGCGTGAAGCTGGTGGCCGTGGCCGACTGTTACAACGGCCGGCTCGAGCGCAGTAAGGAGATCTGGGGCGAGGACGTCTTTACCACGCGCGACTACAACGAAATCCTTGCACGCAAGGACATTGACGCGGTGATCATCGGCACGCCCGATCACTGGCACAAGCAGGCTTCGGTGGATGCGATGAAGGCGGGCAAGGATGTGTATTGCGAGAAGCCGATGATCCATCTTTACAGTGATGGCCCGGAGATGATCGAGACCGCGCGCGCAACAAATCGCATCATCCAGATCGGAAGCCAGCGGGTGAGCTCGATTCTTTACGCGAAGGCAAAGGAGGTGCTGGCCTCGGGCGCGATCGGCAAATTGAACATGGTGACGGCGTACTGGGATCGCAACTCGTCGTTGGGCGCGTGGAACTACACGATTCCGCCCGATGCTTCGCCGGAGACGTGCGACTGGCCGCGGTTTCTGGGCACTGCGCCGAAGATTCCGTTCAGTGCGGAGCGATTTTTCCAGTGGCGCAAGTGGAGCGACTACGGCAGCGGCGTGGCGGGCGATCTTTTCGTGCATCTCTTCAGCGGCACGCATTTCGTTACGGGAACGATCGGGCCAACGCGGGGAATGGCGACGGGCGCCATTCGCTACTGGAAGGACGGGCGCGATGCGAACGACGCAGTGCTGGGACTGTTTGACTATCGCGAAGGGTTCAACCTGAGCCTGCGCGTGAACTTCGTGGATGGCGGCGAGGAGAGCGAGAGCCTGGTTTTCACAGGCGATGAAGGCACGATGGAGATCGGGTGGACATGGCTCAGCGTCAGCCGCGTGCCGCGCGAGAAGGAGCCGGGCCTGACGATCGACACGTTCCCGAAGGCCATGCAGGCGCAGATCGAAGCGGATTACGCAAAGAAGTATCCGCGCAAGCATCCGGAGGGGCAGCCGCCGGTGGGAACGGAGAGGTATGTTGCGCCGCCGGGGTACAGAGACCAGTATGACCATTTCAAAAATTTCTTCGCATCGGTGCGGTCGCGCAAGCCGGTGGTGGAGGATGCGGTGTTCGGGTACCGGGCTGCAGGGGCCGCGCTGTTGAGCAATCTGAGCATCAAGAGCGGACAGGTTGTGCGTTGGGATGCGGAGGCGATGAAGGTGCTGGCGTAGCGGGTCTGTTGCTTTCCCACCGTTGCCGCGGGAGGAACGCGGCAAGGATCGGGTACCCAGTGATCGTGTAACTGCGATCCAAGGATCCCGGTTCTCAAAGGCGAGACCTGGGGCACCTACGTCAGCGGAGGCCGCTATTGCGCCGTTTAGAATCGTGAAATGGCGAAGCGAATCGGGGTGCACCTGGGAACGACGGGTGGGGTCTCCAATGCCGTCGAAAAGGCGCGCGAGATCGGCGCGAATACGCTGCAGATTTTTTCTTCAAGTCCGCGGATGTGGCGGGCGCCGCGGATCGACCCCAATCAGGCCGAGCGCATGCGCATGTTGCGCGCGAAGTATGATGTCGGGCCACTGGTGATCCACGCCAGCTACCTGGTGAATGTGTGCAGCCAGACAGCGGAGTTTCGCGAGAAGAGCGTGGTTGCATTCCGCGGCGAGATCGAGCGTGCGCTGATGCTTGGCGCGGAGTTCCTGGTACTGCATCCGGGGTCGTGGAAGGGGCTGACGCGCAACGAAGGGCTTAAGCTGGCGGCCGAGTCGATTTCGCGGGCCATCGATGGCTTGCCCTGGCAGGGGACGGATTTCAGCATCCTGATCGAGAATACGGCTGGGTCGGAGTGCTCGCTGGGCGGGAATTTCGAACAGGTGGCCGAGCTTGTGGACCGGCTGAAGACGCATGCGCCGGTGGGCGTGTGCCTGGATACGTGCCATACGCACGTTTCCGGCTACGACATGGTGACCGCCGAGGGCTACAAGGAGACGATCACGCAGGCCGACATCACCTTTGGCGTGGACGTGGTGCGCGTGTGGCACTGCAATGATGCCAAGGCCGCGCGCGGATCGAAGCTCGACCGGCACGAGCATATCGGCCAGGGAAGCATCGGCGTCGAGCCGTTCCGGTGGCTGCTGAACGATCCGCGGTTTGCCGAGTGCGCGTTTGTCGCTGAGACGCCGGTGGATGAGCCCGGAGATGAAGAGCGGAACGTGAAGGTGCTGAAGAGCCTGGTGGCCTGAGCAAGCCTTCGTCGGATCGAGCGTCGATGGGGAAGCGCCGCCGCCTGCCCGTTTACACTGGAGTGTGATGGCGGAAGAAAAAGAACTTCGGTACGACCCCGCGACAATTGAGACAAAATGGCAGCTGCGCTGGGCCGCGGACCCCGGGATGTACGCGGCTGAGCCCCCTTACCACCCCACGGACGGAGACCTGTCCGCGGGGGCCCCGGCCTCTTGCGGCAAGCCCAAATACTACGTGCTGGAGATGTTGCCCTATCCCAGCGGCGCGCTCCACATGGGCCACGTGCGCAATTATTCGATCGGCGACGCGCTGGCGCGCCACATGTGGATGCGCGGCTACAACGTGATGCACCCGATGGGGTGGGACGCGTTCGGACTGCCGGCGGAAAACGCGGCGCTTAAAAACAATACTCCACCGCGCGAGTGGACGCTCGCCAATATCGCCGCCATGAAACGGCAGATGCAGCGGCTGGGGTTGGGATACGACTGGGCCACGGAAGTGACCACGTGCCTGCCCGACTACTACCGCTGGAACCAGTGGTTCTTCCTGCGCATGTACGAGAAAGGCCTTGCGTATCGCAAGAAGAGCAAGGTGAACTGGTGCCCCGAGTGCGCGACGGTGCTGGCCAACGAGCAGGTGATCGACGGCCGCTGCTGGCGGCACGAAGACACGATCGTGGAGCAGCGCGACCTGGTGCAGTGGTTCTTCCGCATCACGGCGTATGCGCAGGAGTTGCTCGACGGACTGGACAAGCTCGATGGCTGGCCCGAAAAAGTGCGCACCATGCAGCGCAACTGGATCGGCCGCAGCGAAGGAACGGAGGTTGATTTCTCCTTCGACGGGGAGATCAACCCTGGATCCGGGAACAGAGATCAGGGATCAGAACTTCGGAAGATTCGCGTGTTCACGACGCGTGTCGACACGATCTTCGGTGCGACCAGCGTGCAATTGGCTCCGGAGCATCCGCTGGTCACCGCGCTGGCGGCTGAGGACGCGGGCTTGCGCGAGCAGGTTGCGAAACTGCTTGACGAACAGAAGAAGGCGCGCGAGGCCGGCGATATCGGCGCGATCGAGAAGCACGGCATCCCCACGGGGAGGTTTGCGATCAATCCGTACAGCGGCGAGCGGGTGCCGATCTGGGTCGCGAATTATGTGCTTATCGATTACGGCACGGGCGCCATCATGAGTGTGCCGGGGCACGACGAGCGCGATTTTGAGTTTGCGAAGAAGTACGCGATCCCGATCCGGCGCGTCATCGCGCCTGCCGATCCGAATGGTGAAGAATCCGAACTGCCTTACTCGTCGGAAGATGGTGTGCTGGTGAACTCGGGCGAGTTCGACGGATTGAGCTGCCACGCTGCGCAGAAGAGATTGCAGGAGATCGCCACCGCAAAGGGCTTTGGCGAGGCAAAGATTACGTTCCGCCTGAAGGACTGGGGTGTGAGCCGCCAGCGCTACTGGGGCACGCCCATCCCGATGATTCACTGTGAGCGCGACGGCATTGTGCCGGTGCCGGACGATCAGTTGCCAGTGCTGCTGCCGGAGCAGATCGACATCACGCAGCAGGGTGGATCGCCGCTGGGGCGCGTGCCTTCGTTTGTCGATGTCACTTGTCCGAAGTGTGGAGGCGCGGCACGCCGCGAGACCGACACGATGGATACGTTTGTCGACTCAAGCTGGTACTTCTATCGCTACACTGACGCGAAGAATACCGATGCGCCGTTCGATTCCAAGACGGCGCGGTACTGGTTTGAGATCGACCAGTACATCGGTGGCGTGGAGCACGCAATTCTGCACCTCATCTATTCGCGCTTCTGGACGAAGGTGATGCGCGACCTCGGCATGATTGCGAACGGTGAGCCTGTGCGGCGGCTTTTCACGCAGGGCATGGTGATCAAGGACGGGGCGAAAATGTCGAAGTCGAAGGGCAACGTGGTTTCGCCCGACGACATGGTGGCGCGCTACGGCGCCGATGCCACGCGCATGTATGCGCTGTTCGCAGCACCGCCGGATCGCGATCTGGACTGGCAGGAAGACGGTGTTGCCGGCGTGAGCCGCTTCCTCGGTCGCGTGTGGCGCATCGTTACGAAGTACGCGCCGGTGGCCCGTACGGCCGCACAAGGCCAGTCCAGAACGCAGAACCCCGAAGGCACCGCGCTTAAGCTGCTGCGCAAGCTGCACCAGACGACTGCGAAGATCACGCAGGACTTCGAAGGACGCTGGCACTTCAATACGTGCGTAGCGGCGATCATGGAACTCGTCAACGAGATCCAGGCAGCTGATGCGCAACTTGCTGCGGGCGACGTGCCCGCGCCGGTGATGCACGAACTGTTGCAGACTCTGGTGCTGTTGCTCGCGCCGTTTGCGCCGTTTCTTGCGGCGGAGCTTTGGGAGGAAATGGGCGGCGAAGGCACGGCGCTCCACCCCAGCGACAAGGACCCGTCGCTGGGGACCCCGGTGCTGCGCCAGCCGTGGCCGAAGAGCGATCCGGGGCTTGCGAAGGAAGACGAGATCGAAATCCCGGTGCAGATCAACGGCAAGCTGGTGAGCCTGGTCCGCGTTCCGGCCGGTTCTGATGCCAAAACAATCGAGGCCGCCGCGCTCGCAGAGGAAAAGGTGAAGGCGCGCATCGCGGGCAAGACCGTGGCCAAGATCATCGTCGTTCCCGGTCGCGCGGTGAACCTGGTGCTCCGCCCCAGCGACAAAGGCCCGTCGCCGGAGACCCCGGTGGTCAAGTGAACACTGGCAGCAGAGCGGAGCAGATAAGAGGCACGCAAACGCTGGTTGACCAGATGGGCTGGATGTTCCGGCACCCGGACATCATAGCGATGGAAGTGGGCTGGCGCTGGCTGTTCGGCATCCCGTTTCTGCTGGAGTGCCGGGATCGGCTGCAACATATCTTCGCGCTGCTGACACCGGAAGACTCGGGGCTGAGCAATATCGATGCGCAAAACCCGTGGATTGCCGCAGGCCAGTTGAGCCGCGCTCTTGGGAAATACGAGCCGCTCATCGCGCATGAGCTGCGCTGGCTTGCGCCCATAGCGGTGCTGGTGTGGATCGTGATCTCCGCTGCAGGCCGGAACCTTGTGCTGCGGCGCGCCGAGCCGGGGCTGCGATTCAGGCCGCTGGCCATGATGGTGCTCCAGGCCGCGTGGCTGGCGTTGTTCGGAGGCGTGTGCTGGGGCTGGTTCCGGTCGGTTGCATGGGCCGCAGCCACCCACTTTCCCGCAGGCAGCGAGCCGGACCTGATCGGCTTCTCCATCTGGCTAATCGTTCTCTCACTGGCGTTTTTCACCGTCTGGGCTCTGCTCGGCTGGATTGTCTCCGTCGCTCCGATACTCATGCTGCTCGAAGAGTGCTCCGCACTTCCTTCTCTTGGACGGACCCTGAGGCTGGGGAAGCCATTCACCTCTGAGCTGGTTGAGATCGGCATGGTGATGGGCATCGTGAACCTGGCGCTGATCGTGGTGGCGATGGTGTTGTCGGCGGCGCCTCTTCCGTTCAGCGATCAGCTAGGCGGCGACGCTCTGCACGTGGTCTGGGCCGGGGCGGCGGTGTTTTACCTCATCGCGCACGATTATTTCCAGGTGGTCCGGCTGAAGTGCTTTATCCGGTTCTGGAAGATATTTCGCGGCGAGAGAGTTCAATCAGCGCGGTAGGTCGGACTCATTGCGGACGCCATCTTCATCAATTGATAGCGGTGGTGCCGCACATGGGCTGCAAGAAACTCCGCGCTTCGCGAAAAGCTCATCAGGCCACTCCCGGTTTAGAAGATTTTCATGCGGATAACGAGGTATTTTTTGGGATTCTCGCGGATGCTCTTGACCAGTTGCTGGGTCTGGTCCATGGTCTGGTCCGCGTGGTCATAGAGTGACCGGTTCTGCATAAGCTGGCCGAGGGTTCCCTTGCCCTCGTCGATGCTCGTCAGCATGCCATCGAGCTTAGTTACGGCATCGTCCAGCTTCTTCGCGAATTCGGGGTCCTTAGCGAGCTTGCCAATCGAGCCCTTGCCCGCATTGATGTCGGCAAGGAGCTGGTTCGCATTGGTAACCGCGGAATTCATGTTCTTGTAGAGCGTGTCGTCGTTAAGGAGCTTACCGGCCGTGCCCTGGCCATTCTGAATGCCGGCAGTGATCTTGTCGAGCCGGTCGACGACCGAGTTGGCGCGGGTGTAGAGGGTGTCGTCGTTGACGAATTTGCCGAGGGTGCCCTGGCCGTTGCCGATCTGCGCGGTAATCTTGTCGAGGTTGTCGGCGATGCGGTTGATCTTGGCGTAGAAGGCGGGATCGTTGATGAGTCCGCCGAGGGTTCCACGTTTCGAATTGAGGGTGTCTATCAGCGTGTTGGAGTTGCGCATCAGCTTGGTGATTTCTTCAATGGAGACCTGGCTGGCGCTGATGACACCCTGCAGGCTGGGAGCCTCGGTGGAGCGAATTTCGGAGTTGCCGGAAGGCTGTGGCCCTTTGGCGTGGGCGGAGGTGATGTCGACAAAGCTGTCGCCCAGCACGCCTGCCTGGACGATGGAGGTGGTGGAATCGGTGTGCAGGTCGTGGATGTATTCGCCGCCGACCCGCATGGTTACCTCGACGGGGGTCGGACTGCGCTCGGGGACGACGCGGATCCTGACGATGTTTCCGATGGTGACGCCTTCGAGCGTCACCGGGGCGCCGGATTTCAAACCGCCGGCATTGTCGAAGTAGGTACGGAGGGTGAGCTTGGAAGCAAACAGGCCACCAGAGGCAGAGGACATCAAGAGAATGACGAAGACCAACACGGCCATGGCCGCGAGGACCAATGCGCCAACTCTGAGCTGGGACCACTGAATCTCTTTGCGGCTTGGCAACGCAATTCCCTCGACGAAGTGGGCCCGATGGGCCTACCCCACCGCCTTGAGAATAGCAGAAATGGCAGGGGTTACAGAGCATTTTACCCCGCGCGAAGGGTCTCCCGCGATTCGGAACGGAAGCCAATCAATAAGGGAGACGAACTGTTGCGGCGGGGACCAACCCCGGTGCGTTCAATCGGTTTCAGTTCTCCAGGACGACGCTGGCCATCGAAAGACTCGCGGTGTGCGTAAGTGAAAGAGCCGCATGGGCAACGCCGAGCCGGGAGGCGAATTCGGCGGCCCTGCCGTGAAAGCGAATGGTGGGGCGGCCGCCAGGTTCCCGGGCCACCTCGATTTCGAGCCAGCTGACGCCGCGACTGATGCCGGTGCCGAGGGCCTTGGCTGCGGCTTCCTTGGTGGCGAATCGTGCTGCAAGGCTTTCGGCGGCGTTGCGTTTGCGCAGGCAGTATGCCTGCTCTGAGGCGGTGAAGACGCGGTTCAGGAATCGCTGGCCGTACCGCTCAACGGACTGCTGGATACGCGCAATCTCAACGAGGTCAATGCCGCTGCCGACAATCATGCTGTGTACCAAACTAACATCTGCCGTCGCAGGGTCTTTCGAAAACTGTGGGTGCGGGAATTGAACACCTTGGGATGGGCGACCCGGTACGGGGCATCGTCATTGTTCGTGTGTTTCTGCCGATAAGACTGTCATGAGACAGGCTTCAATGGTCCGCGCCACAGTGCAGTCGGGAGTTCTTCCCTGGGCTTTGCAGATGAAGGCGATCTCAAGGGAGGAGCCAGGCCGCCTGGTGAAGTCCCTGACAGGCGCCATCCTGGGAAGTTTCGGCTGGGTTTTGAGCCGAAGCGCAAGCGATACGGGCCTGATCGACATCCTGTTTGAGTTCGAAAGGCATTCGTGTCTTGAGATTTACAGTGTCCTGATCGCCGCGGGGCTTGAACTGAGCCAAAGCGCGCATCTGCGCTTTACGGAGCTGTGCCAGTGCACCCGGCTGGCGCAAAATGATTGCGGCAGGGAGATCGTCAGTGTGGACCTGGAGGTCCAGACAGTTCCGATGAAGTCGAATGCTGATGCTGGCGCGAAGCAGCGTTAAGCAGTTTCACTTCACTTGTTGACATTGAAATAGTGTGCAAGGCGGCTCTTCCTTTAAAGCCACGCGGCAGTCTCGATTCTGTAAGCAGCAGAGGCGAAACCGCTGTAGCGGGCTATCCAGCTTCGACCAGGCCGTAACGGCGCTGCCAGGCCTCTTTCAGCCGCGCCTTCACGCGCTCCCGTTCCAGTTCGGGGTAGTCCGCCGGGTCTTTGACGAAATGCTCGGCTTCTCGTTTGGCGAGTTCGAGTACGGCGCGATCGCGCACGATGTTGGCGACGCGGAAATCGGGCAGCCCGGCCTGGCGCGTTCCGAAAAATTCGCCGGGGCCGCGCATCGTCAGATCCAACTCGGCTAGTTCGAAGCCATCCTGCGTGCGAACCATGGCGTTGAGCCGTTCCTCGGCCTGTTCGGAGACGCGTGAACCGGTGATGAGAATGCAATAGCTCTTCGCCGCACCGCGACCTACGCGGCCGCGAAGCTGATGCAGTTGTGCGAGGCCGAATCGCTCGGCGTGCTCCACGACCATGACGGTGGCGTTGGGAACGTCCACGCCGACCTCGACGACGGTGGTGGCGACGAGCACGTCGATTTCGCCGCGTTGGAACCTGCGCATGATCACTTCCTTTTCGTCGGCGTCGAGGCGGCCATGCAGCAGGCCGACGCGCAGGCCGGCGAGCGGCCCCGTGCGCAGCTTCTCGTGCATGGCGACAGCGGACTTGAGTCCGGATTTTGCGGCAGGATTGGCTTCCTTTGCCGCCGCCGGAAAGAGGTCCGCCGTTTTGCCTTTTCGGAGGGGTTTTGCCGGCGGCGTTGTGGGATCGGAGGCTGAAGCGGAGGCCTCATCGTGCGAGAAATCGAGCTCGGGCTGGTCGTCGCTGCTGCCCTCAATCACCGGGTAGACGATGTAGGCCTGGCGGCCCTGCGCAACCTGCTTCCGCACGAAAACCCACACGTCGTCAGACCGTTCCTCGGACACGCGCCGCGTTGCAATGGGCGTGCGGCCCGGAGGAAGCTCGTCCAGGATGCACACGTCGAGGTCGCCGTAAAGTGAAAGCGCCAGCGTGCGGGGGATCGGGGTTGCGGTCATGACAAGCACATCGGGCTCGGGCTGGTTCGGTTTTTTCATCAGCTTGAAGCGCTGCAGAACGCCGAAGCGGTGCTGCTCGTCGACGACCACGAGGCCGAGGCGGTCGAACTCCACCTTCTCTTCGATCAGGGCGTGGGTGCCGATGATCAATTGCGCCTCTCCGCGGTTGATCAGGCCGCGGTTGTAGCGCTTGCTATCGTCGTCGAGAGAACCGGTGAGGAGCACAATGCGGTATCTGCGCGACGAGCGCTCAAGGAGTTTGCGGGCGGCGAGAAAGTGCTGGGTGGCTAGGATTTCAGTGGGCGCCATGAGCGCTGCCTGGTAGCCGTTTTCGATGGCAACGAGCATGGCCTGAAATGCGACGATGGTTTTGCCCGAGCCGACATCGCCCTGGAGCAGTCGCCGCATCGGGTTCGGGGTGCGCATGTCTGCCACGATTTCTCCGAGAGCACGCTTTTGTGCGGCGGTGGGGTGGAAGGGCAGCACTTCCCGGATGGCTTCGCGGACCTTGTCGTTTGTCTCGAAGGCGATTCCCGGCCGTTCGCGCATACGGCGGCGTTTGAGTTCGAGTCCGAGTTCGAGGAAGAACAGCTCTTCGAAGATCAGCCTGCGATGCGCGGGAGTGGAGGCTGCCTGGAGTTGCGCGAGCGGGGTTCCTTCGGGCGGAAAATGGACTTCGCGCAGCGCAGATTCTCGGGCAGGCAGGTCAAGCCGCGCCAGCATGGAGGCAGGCAGGCATTCGGGCACATTGCCGCGCACGCTTTCGAGCAGATTGAAAATTGTTTTGCGCTGCCAGCGCGATGCGAGGCGAGCGCCGCTGAGAGACTCATAGACCGGAGTGATGCGGCCGACCTCAAGCAGGCGCGTTTCTGCATCGTCGCTCGTGTCGGGCAGGATTTCGAACTGCGGCTGGATCATCTTGAGATTGCTAGTAGAACGCGACTTTTCGATCCGGCCGTAGAGAGCGACGGTCTGGCCCGCATGGAATTTGCCCTTGAGATAGTGCGCGTGGAACCAGATGCACTTGAGCGCATAGCGCCCCTGCCCGACGGTGAGTTCGAAGATGGGCATGCGGCGGGTGCGCAGCAACGCGGCGCCGCGCACCTCGGCGATGACGCTGGCCGTTTCACCGGGCTTGAGTTCGTCGAGGCTGCGGGGATTTTGCCGGTCCTCGTAGCGGAAGGGGAGGTGGTAGAGCAGATCTTCGGCAGTCTGAATGCCTTTCGTGGCGAGCATTTCCGACACGTGCGGACCAACGCCGCGCACAAACTTTACCTGGTCATCGAGGCGGTGCACACTCCGGATGCTAAAACATCCGCCTCGGGGTCGCATGGGCAGGATCGGCAAAAAGCGCAATACGTTGCGCTGCCAAAGGCGAGACAAACGCGGATCAGGGTTCGAACAACAGCGGTCTCGCTTCTGCTGCTTACAGAATCGGGACTGCCGCGTGACTCTTTCCTAAAGGAAGAGGCACTTTGCACACTCGTTCGATGTCGACAAATGAAGCGAGACCGCTCTAGAACTCGGAGATGGCGTGGCGAGCGTTGCGCACCTCGGCGGCGAGAATGCGAAGGACCCGGACGGCCAGGGTGGGGTCGGTGAGCATGAGGCTGTTGAAGTCCTCGCGGGTGACGAAGCCGAGTTCCGCGCCCTCTTCGGCTGTGGCCCCGAGGGTGTACGGCTCGCTCCCGATCAGTGCGGGAAGGCCCAGCAGCGAGCCGGGAGTGAGATTCATGGACATGAGAGTGGCGCCGGTAGGCGACTCCATGGTCATGGTGGCCTTTCCCTTTCGCAAGATATAGAGGCCGACGGGGTTGTCTCCCTGGCGGAACAGCCGGAGCTGTTCTTTGCACTTCACAATCGAGGAGCGCTTGTCGAGAGCTTCAATGAGTTCCTTCTCAGCGATAAAGGAAGAAGAATCAAGATTCACTGAAGCACTCCAAGCAGTACGGACATCCATAGCGTTCATAGGGAGTTTCGTAGAATCATCATTCCATGGATGCAGGCACCAACCTGTGATGCTAGTCACATACGGGTGGTCGAACGAGTCGTCCCAGAGTCAGGTTCTGTGATGCCACCCACAGACGGGTGGTCTGACAAGCCCTCCCTGAGCAGGGTGCTGCCTGCTGTGCAACAGGGGGACTTACATTGATCTAATTGATTGCAGACAGTTTAATCCAAGAGTGAGTCTATTGGCCAAACAGCTCGACCGGAGCTTCGGCAGGCGCCGCTCGACCGCGAAGGGATCATTCCTTTCCTGCCGAACCAGTTTCAGCATCTCGCGAAACGGAACCTGCAGGTGCGCCGGGGGTTCGAGCGAAGGTCACATAGGTGCTGTCCTCGATTTTTTCGCGCTTTACGATTGTCCATCCAGCGGTATGTTTTAGCAGATAAGCGACGGGCATGCCCTCGGTCACAAGGACATGGTCGATGTGGTACTTGTCTAAAACTTCGAGCGGCGAAACGAGGTACATGGTCTGCAGGTAATCGGCGAGAACGCCCTCGCGCTCGAAGATGTCGAATCGGGAATCGATGAACTCGGGCTTGGACCGGAAGGTCATCATGCCGCCGACATAATCGGAATTGAAGGTGCGCCACGAGGGCTGAATTGCGGCGATGGAATCCATGGGGAAAAAAGTTTTGAGCTTTTCCCTGAGGTTTTTCTCGCTAGGGAAGATGAAGAAGATGACGAGCAGTGCGGCCGTGACCATGAAGGCGTTGGCGACGGGGATGGTCTTCCGGTCAGATTCGAGACTGAAGCCGCGGCGGATGTCGACGGCGAGCAAGGGCGTGGTGAGGACCGCGGCAAGGAACACGAAACGCATGTGGTCGAGTGCGGCGTACCAGGCGAAGAAGACCAGGGCCAGCTCATACAGGCGCCACTTCCGCCCCTTGAATGCGTTGGTCACGACCATCAGGCACATGGCGGCGAAGGCCGAAGCGCCGGCGATCGTGCTGAGGTTCAGCGGCTTCCACTCCATGACGTTCGAGATGTTCAGCTTCTGATTGGCCATCATATCGATGGGGTTCCAGACGAGGTGCCAGCCGTAGGGATTGATGAGGAGCGCGACGACGCAGAGCGCGAGAACGGCGAGGAGGCGGTTGCGGCGCGCCGCGGAAAAGGCTTCCTGGTCGATGGCGCCTTTCTTGAATTCGAACGAGCCGCACAGGACATAGAGAACGAACAGCGCGAGGCCGATGAGCCAACTGCCGTGGAGGTTCACCCAGATGCAGAAGAGCAGAGGAAGCAGCCACAGTGCGCGTGTGTTTCCGCGGTCGGCTGCGTCGAGGATGGCCAGCTCCGACGACATGGCAAGATAGGCGACGGCGATGGTGCGGGGGCCGGAGTTGACGGAAACCAGCAGGAAGGCGAGTGCAGCCGCCCACCATGCAGCGCCTGCGTGCCCGGAGAGACGGTATCCGCGCCAATAAATGAAGAGGAGATTGGCGCAGATGATCACCCACTCGGTGAGGTAAATGCCGCGCAGGTGCAGTGCCTGGTAGCTGAACCAGTAGGGCAGCTCGGCGAGCCACTCGGGGTTGACCCAGGGCCGGCCGCCGACCGTGAAGGAGTTGGGCTCGGTCCAGATGAAGTGATGGGTCGTCATCAATTGGCGTGCATCCGCCAGATGCCACCAGATGTCGGGATCGCGGAGCGACTCGCGCGAAGGGTTCAGCGAGACTGTGAAGATGACCGGCAGCGCCATGAGAATGGCGATGTTCATCAGGTGCCGTGTAAAGATGCGCTCGAAGGCGCGCTGCAGCGGCCCTTTGGCTGGGGCCTCGGTGGATTGCTGTAGCGCGGGGCTCTCAGCGGCGGAGGTGGAGTCCATTGTTCTACAGTACCCGGCGGGCGATCAGACAGGGAAGCGGGATCGGGAGAGGAAGAATACACGGTGGTACTGAGGGCAATTGGGGAATGAGCAACAGGACGGTCGGCGAGCGAATCGAGGCGGGACGGATTCAGGATCCACTTGTGTTTTGCTTTGCTGAAATCGCGGCAAGTACGTCGTCGAGTGCGGATTCCCACGAGGAGAGGCGGATTCCGAAGCGCCGATGCAGTTTTTCGTTCGAAAGGACGGAGTTCCGGGGGCGCTTTGCCGGTGTGGGATAGTCGCATGTTGCGATGGGGTTGACCTTTGGCGATCTGCCGTCGAGGAGCCCCGGTACGCGTTCGAAGATAGCTCGTGCGAATCCACACCATGAAACGCTGCCGGAGCAGGTCATGTGGTAGATTCCGGCCCAGTCGTCAGCGGCGCGGAACGCGTCTTCGAGAATGCCGGTGGTGATGGCGTGCGTGGCGCGGGCGAGTTCAGCGGCGGTGGTGGGAGCGCCGATCTGGTCGTCGACGATGTTGAGCGTGTCGCGTTCGCGGCCGAGGCGCAGCATGGTGAGCAGGAAGTTTTTGCCCTCGGGCGCGTAGACCCAACTCGTTCGAAAGATGAGAAACCGGCCGCCGATGTTGCGGACTGCGTCTTCTCCGGCGAGCTTTGTGGCTCCGTAGACGCTGAGCGGATTGGTGGCATCGTCTTCAACCCACGGCGCGGTCCTGGAGCCGTCGAAGACGTAGTCGGTGGAATAGTGTATGAGAAGCGCGCCGGCGCGACGGGCCTCTTCCGCAAGCACGCCGGGTGCGCGGCCATTGATGGCCATGGCCAGTTCCTGCTCGCTTTCGGCGCGATCAACGGCGGTGTAGGCGCCGGAGTTAACGATGACATCGGGAGCAGCTTCGCGGATCCGGGTGCGAATCTTCTCCGGGTTGGAGAGATCGAGTGTGCTGCGATCGCAGGCAATTACTTCTGCAGAGTCGGCGAAGGACTGGAGCAGGGCCCGGCCGACCTGTCCCTGTGCACCGGTGACGAGAACGCGCGGCCAGGCGCTCAAGTAAAGACCTCCGCTGTTTGCAGCGTGGCGCCTTTCGCATCCTTTTCCGAGACGATGGCTTCTTCCGGCTTAACGGGCCACGCAATCGCCAACCCTGGGTCATTCCACGCGATGGTGCGCTCGCCGATGGAGTTGTAGGAATCGGTGACCTTGTAGGCGAAGCCGGCAGTCTCGCTGAGGACGAGAAACGCATGTCCAAAGCCCTCGGGGATCCAAAGCATGCGGCCGTTCTCCCCAGTCAACTCGGCTGCGACATACCGGCCGAATGTGGGCGAGGAGCGACGCAGATCGATAGCGACATCGAAGACCGCACCATACGCGGCCCGCACCAGCTTGCCCTGCGACTGGATAACCTGGTAGTGAATGCCGCGGATCACATTCTTCTTCGACACGGAGAAATTGTCCTGCATCCACGTTGTGGGCAGGCCGGCGGATTCGAAGGCCTTCAGGTTCCATGTCTCCCAGAACGCGCCGCGATTGTCTCTGTAAATCTTCGGCGTGATGAGCAGTACACCGGGAAGGGAGGTCTCTTCAATGTTCATAGTTCGCCCGCCCCCCCGGGAATGTGCCGTTCGCTGCGGAGCGCGAGCAGGTATTGACCGTAGCCGCTCTTGGCCACCGGTTTTGCAAGCTCTTCAAGCTGGTCGGCGGTGATGTAACCGAAGTGATAGGCGATTTCTTCCGGGCAGGCGATCATCAGTCCCTGCCGGCGCTCAATGGTCTGGATATAAAGTCCCGCTTCGAACAGCGAATCGTGCGTGCCGGTGTCGAGCCATGCCATGCCGCGGCTCATCACCTGCACCTTCAGCTTTCCGGCCTTGAGATAGATCCGGTTGAGATCGGTGATTTCGAGTTCGCCGCGTGTGGAGGGTTTGAGCGATGCCGCAAGCTTGACCACATCGTTGTCGTAGAAATAGAGACCGGTGACGGCATAGCGGGATTTCGGCGCCTTGGGCTTTTCTTCAATGCTGATGGCCTTGCCCGCACCATCGAACTCCACGACTCCGTAGCGCTCCGGGTCATGCACCGGATAAGCAAACACAAGCGCTCCGTTTTTAAGCTGTGCGGCCCGCTGCAGATCGCGCGAGAACGATTGGCCGTAGAAGATGTTGTCACCAAGGATGAGCGAACAGGTGTCGTTGCCGATGAATTCGCGGCCGATGGTGAAGGCCTGCGCGAGGCCGTCAGGGCTTGGCTGCACGGCGTAGCTCAGGTTGATGCCCCAGCGCCTGCCATCGCCGAGCAGCTCGGCAAACCGGTGCGTGTCCTGCGGAGTGGAGATTATCAGGATGTCGCGGAGGCCCGCCAGCATGAGCGTGCTCAGCGGGTAGTAGATCATCGGCTTGTCGTACACGGGCAGAAGCTGTTTTGAAACGACGTGCGTCACGGGGTAGAGCCGCGTCCCCGAGCCGCCCGCAAGGATGATCCCTTTCATCGCGCGATCCTCTCCTCGTAGTTCTGCTTGATCCAAGTGAGATAGGCGCCGCTGCGCACATTCTCCACCCAGCCTGGGTGATTCAGATACCACGCAACGGTGTTGCGCAGCCCATGTTCGAAGTCAACGGAAGGCTGCCAGCCGAGCTCACGCGCAATCTTGCGGGCGTCGATCGCGTAGCGGCGATCGTGTCCGGGGCGGTCGGGAACGAACTTGATCAGATTCCGGCGCGGGCCGATGGTTGAATCCGGCCGCATTTCGTCGACGAGATCGCAGATGGTGTTGACGACGTGGAGGTTGTTGCGTTCGCTGTTGCCGCCGACGTTGTAGGTCTCGCCCGGTGTGCCGCGTTCGAGCACGGTGCGGATCGCGGAGCAGTGGTCGTCGACGAAGAGCCAGTCGCGGACGTTCTGGCCGTCGCCGTAGACGGGCAGGGACTTGCCTTCGAGCGCATTTAGGATCATCAGCGGAATCAGCTTCTCGGGAAACTGAAACGGCCCGTAGTTGTTCGAGCAATTCGTCGTCAACACCGGCAACTTGAACGTGTGAAAATACGCGCGCACCAGGTGATCCGAGCCCGCCTTCGACGCCGCATAAGGACTGTTCGGCGCATAAGGCGTCGTCTCTGAAAACGCCGGATCGTCCGGCCCCAGCGTCCCGTAAACCTCGTCGGTCGAAACGTGCAGGAAGCGGAACGCGCCTTTCGCCGGTTCTTCGAGTGCGGACCAGTAGCGCCGCGCCTGCTCCAGCAGTGTGTATGTGCCTTGCACATTGGTGTGGATGAACGCGCCGGGATCGAGAATGGAGCGATCCACATGGCTCTCCGCGGCGAAGTGCACGATGGCCCGCGGGCGATGCCGCTTCAACGCGGATGAGACCACTTCGGCATCGCAGATGTCGGCGCGCAAAATCTGGTAGCGCGAGTCCTCCGCGAGCGAGGCGAGGTTCGCCGGGTTACCGGCGTAGGTCAGCAGGTCAAAATTGACGACCGGCGAGCCAACGTTCTCGATCCAGCGCAGCACGAAATTGGATCCGATAAATCCCGCGCCGCCTGTTACGAGGATGGTGTTACTTGTCTCCATCATGGGTTGAGCGCTTCCTTCAAAGTCGGTGGATTCTTATGACTCACAATTCTTCTTCGATTGAAGCCCCCGGAGCGACCTCGATCCTCAGACACCTGTCTGCACACTGCGTAAGTCTATCGTAACCCTCGTGATGCAGACTGGTCCGCGGAGATGCATCAAGGAAGGGATTGCCGGCGGCCAAAGTCGCATAAACTTTGATGCGGGTCAGGCAATAAACATGCAGTCGCCGTAGCTGAAAAAACGGTACCGGGCTTCCACCGCCCGGCGATATGCAGCCAGCACGCGTTCACGTCCGGCAAAGGCGCTAACCAACATCAGAAGGCTTGATTGAGGCAGATGAAAATTGGTTAAGAGGCCACCGACGACGCGAAACTCGAAACCCGGCGAGATGAAGATTTCCGTGTCTCCGGAATGAGGAGCAATTGGTCCGGATGCTGCCCGGAGCGCCGCGGACTCGAGCGTACGCACTACCGTGGTTCCGACTGCCACCACACGCCGGTCCTCGCGACGCGCCTGGTTGAGCGCGTCGGCCGCTTCGGCGGAGATGCTGTAGCGCTCGCGGTGGAGGCGGACCTCGGCAACGCGCTCCACGTGCAGCGGCGCGAAGGTGCCGAGGCCGACATGGAGCGTGACGCGTGCAATCTCGACGCCCTGTGCTTTTATGCGATCGAGCATTTCCGGCGTGAAGTGCAATCCTGCGGTAGGGGCGGCGACCGATCCACGCTCGCGCGAGAAGACGGTCTGGTATCGCTCGCGATCGGCAGCGGCGTCGTCGCGGTGAATGTAAGGTGGAAGCGGCACGTGCCCGATGCGGTCGAGAACCCCGAAGAAGTCGTCGACGGGGGCGAACTCGAGCAGGCGGTCGCCGAATTGTCCGCGTTCGAGCACCTCGGCTTCAAGCACGATGGAGCCGTCCGGCGCGGGGAACACGAGGCGTTCGCCGATGGCCACCTTGCGCCCGGGGCGCACCAGGGCGTGCCATTGGTTTTCGCCGGCAGGTTCGGTGAGCATGACCTCGATGCGGCCAGTGGGCTTTTCCTTTTCACGACGGAGGGTGCGGCGAGAGTAGAGACGCGCGGGGATTACGCGGCTGTCGTTGAGAACCAGCAGGTCGCCCGGGCGGAGTTGGGAAGGGAACTCGCTGAAGTGGCTGTCACGGACCGTGCCGGTGGCACGATTCATCACAAGCATGCGGCTCTGGCCGCGCTCGCGGGGCGGTTCCTGGGCGATCAGGTCATCGGGGAGTTCATAATCGAAGTCTGAAACGAGCAGATCGCTCATGATGGTTGCTGCCCCAGATGCGCAAGAGCCCGCAGACGCGCGCGTTCGAGGGCGTCGTTCAGCTCCTGGCGTTTGAGCTCAAATTGATCGGGCGGCGTGTCGGTGGGGACGAGGGTCCACTGTGCCCAGCTCACAACGATGCGCGTAAAGGGCTTCGGCACGAGAAAACGATCCCACGAGTTTATTACCCATGCCCGCTCCGGCTGCAGGTGAAATGCGCCGATGGGCGCGCCTGTTGTCTGCGCCAGCTTGATGGGGCCCATCTTGGTCTGGTAGATGGGGCCGAGCGGGCCGTCGGCAGTGAAGATCGCAGTTCGCCCGGTCTCGATGACGCGCTTCAAACCCAGCAGGCCTCCGCGTGCTCCACGCGAACTTGAGCCGCGCACTGCGTCGAAGTCAAACCGTCTCAGGATACGCGTGATCAATTCGCCGTCGAAGCTGCGGCTGATGAGGATCACCGAGTACGACTTGCGGAAGTAAATCGTGCATGGCAGCACGCACTGGTGCCAGAAGCAGTAGATCTCCGGCCCAGGTCTCTGGCCGAAAAGGACCGGCGTCACGCCTTCTTCGGCGATGACTTCGAATCGCCATGTCCGGCCTACTATCGCCAGGAGCGCCCACACCAGGCGCGGGACAATCGCCAGCACAATGCGCTGGCCCAGTGTAAATCTTGGGCTGTCCTCGGCGTTCACTCACTCGATTTTACAAGTTGCGCGCACTTCGTTATCGTCGGCCGTCGCTGTTCAATATGCTTCAGCTATACCGCAACCAGCGAACCAATTCCTGCGGGTCGGGCGCTTGCCATTCATAAGGATGCCGGCCCAGTGGAGCTTGGCTGAAATCCAGAGAGCCACCCAAATGCTCAGGATTCACAAGCATGATCAGCGAGAAACTCAGCCAGGTGGGTGCGGCTGCGAGCGGCATGTACATTCGAAGTTCCTGCTCGCTTTCGCGGGTGGCGGCCAAGCGCGCGAATGTATTCGGGGAAGGATGATTCCGGGGGAATGGTCGCAGAACCGCCCGGAAGGCACTAATTGTGCTTGTTGTATTCCGGCGGGCCGGCGATCACCAGCGCATCTTTGTCCCCGTATACGTACCAGCAGCACCAATCGGTTTCATGATTCGGCTGATCCATGGGAGAAATCAGGTCCC
>Ga0326727_10005001_pt1 | contig 38590 bp, 24 predicted proteins | sample MB2enrmetagenome_FD_207643 | JGI IMG/M metagenome (GOLD analysis project Ga0326727, IMG submission 207643) | Lab enriched peat soil microbial communities from McLean, Ithaca, NY, United States - MB29MY | ecosystem: Environmental > Terrestrial > Soil > Wetlands > Peat | place: USA: New York...
GCCCATGGCGCGCGAATTCCTTGCCGCGATAGTCGGCTTCCTCCAGCTTGCGGGCCTGAATCATCGTGCCCATGGCGCCATCGATAATCACAATGCGGCGTTTCAGCGTCTCGACGAGCGCGTTATGGCGGGGACTAACCTCATTCATTCTGAAGAAGGGTTCCTCCTGATTTTCGGCTCAAATAGGCCCGACAAGCGCCCTTGAAATTTGGTGGCGCTGGTTGGCGGTGCGAATCACCGCGCTGCAATTTTAGCCCTCTTTACAGGATACCATGCATTTTCGGTTTGCTGGAGCGCGGGGGAGGCCGTAGGGGCGGTTCGCGAACCGCACCTGCGGGTTGCTCCAGACTAGTCGACCTTTAGGACCCACAGCGCAGCTTTGCTGAACAGCCGACGAGTGGCTGGCCTTAGGAAGAGCCAGGCAAGCGCTTTGTTGATCCCGTGCGTGGCGGGCAGAAAGTGGGGAAGCGCTTCAAAGGGCTTCTCCCGCACATAATCCGCCATGGCGGTTTGATGCACGCAGGAAACGGTGCATAAGGGTGCGCATGATTTGACGGTGTGGTACTCGCGCTCCAGGTGTTCCGGAGTGTAATCGGCCAGCGGGATTCCCGGCCGGCCACGCTGCTGCGAACAGTAGTGGACCAATCCATCCTCACAGATGTAGAGGTAACGGCTGCCGGCGTGGCAATGCCAGTCGTTGGGGAGGCCGCGCACCAGATTTTGTTGAAACTGGTTGTAGCGCGCATACAATCCCTTTTCCATTTGCCTAAGCTCGTCATAGATCTGCTGTTGCGGGGCGTCGAGGGGGCGGAGCTGTCCGGAATGGTCGTGAATAATTCCCACGGTGCTCGTGAAACCCAGATCGCGGGCACGCCGGGCAATGGCCAGAGCATCCGCGGGGTTCCGGACGCCCGTGCCCAGCACGGTGTTGATGTTCACATCGAATTGGGCATGCTGGGCCAGCAGCACCAACTTTTGATCCAAAACCTTCAGGCTTTTCTTTGAAACCTCGTCCGGCAGGACATTATCAATGCTCAACTCGACGTGCTCCAGCCCCGCTCGATTTAAGCGCTGGATGCGGGGGGCGGTGAGCAGGTAGCCGTTGGTGATGAGGGTGGCGATGATGCCGTGCGCGCGAATGGCGCGGATGATTTCATCGAGGTCCGGGTGCAGAAGCGGCTCGCCTCCGCTGATGGTGATGATGGTGGTAGCGAGGCGCGCCAGGTGGTCGATGCGGCGGAGCATCTCTGGCGTAGGGACCGGCGCGGAGCGGTCATCAAACTCGTTGCAATACGTGCAGGAGAGATTGCAGCGCCGGATGGGAACAATGTGCGCCTGGATGGGATGGCGCGGCGAGCGCATGGCCTTGGCAAACATCCGCGCCTCGCGAAAGCGCCGGCTTATCCCGAGAATTCTTCGCCTGGTTGCCGCACCCAACACAGAATCATCCTATACCCGTGATTGGAGGGCAAAAAGGGATAAGAGGTTGGCCGAAGGGTCAGGCCGGGCGCGTGCGAGGGTTGTTTGGGGTGGGTGACGGGATTCGAACCCGCGACGTCCAGAGCCACAGTCTGGCGCTCTACCAGCTGAGCTACACCCACCGTATCGGCGTGCTACGCTGAAAACAGCCGTACTTCTTTTGTAACATCGGGCGGCGAAGGATGTCAACTGAGGTGTGGGGGAGTGTCAGCAACTGAAGCCGGGTGTTGAGCGCCGGGATGAACATTGACATATTGCACTGGATTGGTCATTCTCACCCTATCCGGATTTTGCAGGATCAAACGAAACTATGAAAAAGATTCAGATCTACGATACGACTTTGCGGGACGGTTCGCAGGGCGAGAACATCTCGTTCTCCTTGGAAGACAAGCTCCACATCGTGAGGAAACTCGACGATTTGGGCGTGGATTACATCGAAGGGGGCTGGCCCGGCTCAAACGCCAAGGATGTGGCCTTCTTCCAGCGCGCGCAGGAGCTGAAATTGAAGCATGCCCGGCTGGCAGCGTTTGGCAGCACGTGCCACCCGCGCCATGGCGTGACGCACGACAAGAATTTGCAGGCGTTGATCGAAGCCGGCACGCCGGTGGTGACGATCTTTGGGAAAACGTGGGACCTGCACGTCAAAGTGGCCTTGGGGGTATCACTCGAGGAAAACCTCAACCTGATTCGGAATTCCGTGGCCTTCCTGAAATCCCATGGCCGGGAAGTGATCTATGACGCCGAGCACTTCTTCGACGGCTACAAAGCCGACCCGGCGTATGCCCTCGAAACGCTGAAGGCCGCGGAGGAGGCGGGAGCCGACATGCTGGTGTTGTGTGACACCAACGGCGGCACGATGACCGCCGACATTCGCGAGCGTTTTCAAGCGGCGGCCAAACAGGCAAAAGCCCCTTTGGGAATTCACACGCACAACGATTGCGAAATGGCAGTGGCCAATGCGATTGCCGCCGTGCAACTGGGCGCCGTGCAGGTGCAGGGGACCATCAACGGCTATGGCGAACGGTGCGGGAATGCCAACCTGTGCTCGGTGATTGCCAACCTCGAGCTCAAGCTGGGGATGCGCTCGATTGGCAAAGAGAACCTCAAGCATCTCACGGAAGTCTCGCATTACGTCAGCGAGCTCGCCAATTTGCCGCATCGCCAGGATCTGCCCTACGTTGGCAAGAGCGCGTTTGCCCACAAAGGCGGCATTCATGTGAGCGCGGTGATGAAGGAGACTTCCGCGTATGAACACATCGACCCGACGGTGGTCGGCAACGAGCGGCGCGTCCTGGTTTCGGAGCTTTCCGGCAAGAGCAACGTGATTTACAAGGCCGTGGAGCTGGGCCTCAAGATTGACCAATCGTCTCCCGACGCCAAAGTGGTGGTGGACAAGCTCAAAGAGATGGAGCATGACGGCTACCAGTTCGAGGGCGCCGAGGCGTCTTTTGAAATGCTCTTTGATAAGCTGGTCCATCACGCCAAGGAGTTCTTTGAGTTGGATGGATTCCGCCTGATCACGGAAAAGAAGGGAGCGGGCGAGCCCTATTCGGAAGCGGTCATCAAGCTGCGCGTGGACGGCAAAGAAGAGCACACCGCGGCGGAAGGCGTGGGCCCGGTGAGCGCCTTGGACAGAGCCTTGCGGAAGTCACTGACCACCTTTTTCCCCTGTATCAAGGACATCCGCTTGACCGATTATAAAGTCCGCGTGCTGAACCCCAAAGGCGCCACTGACGCCAAGGTTCGCGTGCTTATTGAATCCAGCGATGGACATGACACGTGGGGGACCGTGGGGGTTTCCGAAAACCTCATCGAAGCCAGTTGGCAGGCTCTCGTGGACAGCATCACTTACAAACTCAAGAAGGAGTACGGCTATAAACGCAGGGCGAGCGAGGGACACTCCTAGATTTGTGTGGGGGCGGTTCGCAAACCGCTACCGAGTTTTCATAAAATAAATACTGCTCGTGGGGGACAAAGTGAAAGCACTCGTAAAAAGCAAAAATGAACCTGGACTTTGGCTCGAGGATGTGGAAAAGCCAAAAATAGGCATCAATGACGTGCTCATCCGCGTGCATCGCGCCGGCATCTGTGGCACGGATTTGCACATTTATCAATGGGACGACTGGGCGCAAAAGACCATCCGCGTGCCCCTGGTGATTGGGCACGAGTTTGTGGGCGAAATTGCGGAGGTGGGGTCGAACGTCGCCGATTTTTACCCCGGGGACATCGTAAGCGGAGAAGGGCACGTGACTTGCGGCCGGTGCCGGAATTGCCTGGCGGGCCGGCGGCATCTTTGCGCGCACACCCAGGGACTGGGCGTCAACCGGCCCGGCGCCTTCGCAGAATACATCGCCCTTCCCATGAGCAACGTCTGGCGCCATCCACCCTCCATTGATGAGGATATCGCGGCCATCTTCGATCCCTTCGGAAACGCCGTTCACACCGCCCTGTCTTTCCCTGTGCTCGGCGAAGATGTACTGATCACCGGGGCCGGTCCGATTGGCCTGATGGGCGCGGCGGTGGTGCGGCACGCGGGCGCCCGGCACGTGGTGATTACCGACGTCAACCCGTTTCGCCTGGGGTTGGCCAAAAAGATGGGGGTGACGGTGGCCCTGAATATTCGCGAGAGCAGTCTGCCCGAAGTGCAAAAGCAATTGGGCATGCTCGAAGGCTTTGACGTGGGGCTGGAGATGTCGGGCAATGGAGATGCGCTGCGCGACATGCTCGCCAATATGAGCCATGGCGCGAAGATCGCCCTGCTGGGGATTCCCAAACATGCCACGGTGGTGGATTTGAATCCGGTCATTTTCAAGCTGCTGACCATCAAGGGCATCTACGGGCGTGAGATGTACGAAACCTGGTACAAGATGACCATGATGCTTCAATGCGGGTTGGACATCAGTCCTGTAATCACGCACCGCTTTCCCTTTGAAGAATTTATCAAAGGGTTCGAAGCCATGGATTCGGGCGAATGCGCCAAGGTGATTCTCCGTTGGGTCTGATGCGGTAAGGTCGTCGGGCGATAGACATTCGAAATCACAACTCCTTCCTTGAGGGCTTTTTTTGATGAAGATAACGACAGGGCTCCTCGCCGGGGCACTTTTGTTGGCCGGCCTCATCCTGAATGCGCAGAACCCCGAACCGGCATCCAACGGCCTGGGCGGCGGCATGAGCAATCTTGCGCAACTCTCCCACGCTAAAACGCGCTCCATCAGCGCCGAGAATTTCACGGGCGAAAAAGGGAAGGGGGGCATGGCGACGGAGGGGACCAACGCGCGTGCGGCGCGCGACCTTGGCCAGGGGTGGAAAGTCTCACCCTCCATTGACATCCAACCTAAACAGGTCTTCACCCTGGCGGAAATTCAAGGGCCCGGCGCCATCCAGCACATTTGGATGGCCGCCCACGGACCCTGGCGCTTTGCCATCCTGCGCATGTATTGGGACGGCGAAAAAGAACCCTCCGTGGAAGTTCCGGTTGGCGATTTCTTTGCCAACGGATGGGGAACCTATGCTCCTATTACTTCCCTCGCCGTGTGCGTGAATCCCCATGCGGCTTTCAACTCCTATTGGCAAATGCCTTTTCGGAAATCCGGCAAGATCACCATGGAAAACCTCGATGAAAAACCGATGCGGCTCTATTATCAAATTGATTACACACTGACGGATATCCCCGCACACACCGGCTATTTTCACGCGCAATTCCGGCGCACCAACCCGCTGCCCGATAAAACCGATTACACCATTCTGGACGGCGTCAGGGGTTGGGGCCAATACGTGGGTACCTACATGGCCTGGGGAACCCACAGCACGGGCTGGTGGGGAGAGGGCGAAATTAAGTTCTTTATCGATGGCGACGGAAAATTTCCGACCATCTGCGGCACCGGCACGGAGGATTATTTTTGCGGCTCGTCCGGCTTTGAGAACCGCACGACCCACCAATACGATGAGTACACCACGCCCTATTCCGGGCTGGCGCAGGTCATTCGCCCCGACGGCCTCTGGCAATCGCAGGAGCGCTTTGGCTTGTACCGCTGGCACATTCAGGATCCCGTGCGCTTCGAGAAGGATTTGAAAGTTACTATTCAGGCGCTCGGCTGGCGCTCCGATGGGCGTTACCTGCCCCTCCAGGACGACATCGCCTCGGTGGCTTATTGGTATCAGACGGAGCCCCACGCTCCGTTCCCACATCTGCCGGACAAGGACACGCTGGAGGTAAAGTAGAGGCGATTAATTACCCATCGCCCTCCCTGGGAAGAACTCATCACAGGTTTCAAGCCATTGGACTGAGGTGCATGCGCCTAGGTGATCCTTTATTGGATCCGAAAAGATCAATCTGCGGAGGAACAGGCAATGAAGGAAAGGAAGGCGATTAAGGACCGATTTAAGGACAAGGTGGCGATTATTACCGGGGGTTCGTCGGGAATCGGCAGGGCGACCCTGGAAGAAATATGCAAGGAAGGAGCGGCGGCGGTTTTTACCGGCCTGGACGACTTCGGCCACCAGATGGTAGGGGAAATGACCGACGCGGGATTTAACGTGGCGTATTGCCAGGGCGATATGGCCAACGAACAATTCTGCAAGGATGCCGTGGCGCTGACGCTCGAGAAATTCGGCAAGATCAACTACCTCTTGAACAATGCCTTCTCATTCGTATCGAAAGGTCTGGATGCCTCGCGCGACGACTGGGAGCGCGTTCTGCAAGTGGGCCCCATGGCATTCGCCCTGATGGGTACATTAGTTGCTGAACCCATGCGCGAGCAGGGAGGGGGATCCATCGTTAATATGTCGAGCATCTCGGCTTTCATCGCTCAGCCCAATCGGTGGACTTACAACGCGGCGAAAGGGGCTGTGCACACCCTGACCAAGTGTATGGCCCTCGATCTCGCCCGGTACAACATTCGCGTGAACAGCGTTAGCCCCGGCTGGACTTGGACAACAGAAGTGGACAAAGCAGCCAAGGGCGACCGGGCCACCTGGGAGCCCGTGTGGGGTCAGTACCACATGCTCGAACGCTGCGCCGACCCCGTGGAATGCGCCGGTCCGGTCCTTTTCCTTTTCAGCGACGACGCTTCGTTCATTACCGGAGCCGATCTGGCGATCGATGGCGGCTATGACAGCCTGGGTCCCGAAGGGTTGGGTAGGACCAGCAAGTTTGTGGGCTCGAAATAAAAGGGATCTGGAGATCGGGAGGATTGCATGACTTATGAGATTCAGGTGTTGAAGATGGGACAGTGTGAAGTCCCGGGTCCCGAGATTTACTGGATGAGTGCCTGGGACACGTGGGAAACACTCTACTTTTGGATGGTGGTGATTCGCGGCGGAGGGAAGACGATCATCATCAATACCGGTCCGCCCCCGGATATAACAGCTCTGAACGATGCCTGGAAGAAAGCCATCGATGCGCGGTCGCAGATGGTGCGGCAAGAGAACGAACGGCCGGAAAATGCCCTGGCGCGGCTGGGGATAAAGCCCTCCGACGTCGACTATGTTCTGATCACTCCGCTTCAGGCCTATGCGACAGGGAACATTCCGCTCTTCACCAATGCCGCCATATGCATTTCCAGGCGCGGCTGGATTGAAGATTTCCATGCCCCCAAATACGAAATGCATATTCCGCGAAAGCTTCGTATTCCTGACCACGTCCTGCAATACCTGGAGATCGAGGCCCCGGAGCAACTGCGTTTGCTCGATGATGAGGACGAAGTGCTTCCAGGGATTAGGGCCTTCTGGACGGGCTGCCACCATCGCTCCTCTATGGCATATTCAATTAATACTACATCTGGTAATATTATCATATCGGACTGTTTCTTCAAGTATCGGAACATCGAGCAGCGAATCCCCCTGGGCATCATGGAAAGCCTGGATGAATGCATGCACGCGTATGCACGGATCAGAGCAGAGGGGGATCACCTGTTGCCCTTGTACGATCCCCTGGTTCCCGAGCGCCTCAGAGGTGTACTGTCGCCTGATTAAACGTCGATTCGATATAGAAAAGCGTCGCCCACCCATCCGTCGGGGAGAGCAAACAAGCGGCTCATGTGCAGTGCAATTTGCTTTGTCTCGCGATCCTCGCGGGCATAAGGGCTCGACAGCGTCAGGATATCGCTCTCGCCGGGCTGCCGATCATCCACTTTGATCAAGCTCTCACGAATCAAAAGGCCGGAGTCCTGATCCACCTCGCCCACGAAGAACGGATATCGCGGCCGATTGCCTTGCGGGTTGGTGGGGCTGATATTCCCAAGCCAGAAAAGCTTGCCGTTGGAGTGACGCAGGAGCTGGGAGCAAGAGCTGGGAGAATAGAACGGATCGCCATGGGTATAGGTCCACGGTTTAGGTGTCGTCCAATGCCAGCCTCCATCGCTGGAATAGGAAACCCAACGGTAACCGGGCAGGGTAGTCTTCTTGGCGTTCGATCCGCGCATCACCAGGATCAAGCGGCCGTCGGCCAGCGTTTCAATCGTTGCCTCGTCCATCCCACGGGTGCACCTTTCTGGATCGCCCTTGATCGGGTCGGCCATTTTCCATTCCAGGTGTTCTCCCTTCCACCGGCCATGCACCACCGCCACATCGGTATAGGTGTAACCGCCGGTGGGGTTGTACAAATTCCCGTCGGGGCCGAGGGGAGTGGTTTCGACCGGCAGGAGAATGGATCCGTCCTTGAGGGTGATGGGCAGGCAGGGGACGTCGCCCAGCATCACGCAATTTTTGCCGGTGTAGATGCCCGGCAGCGGATGGCGCGCGTTGAATTCCTTGCCGTGCTGAATGATCTGGTAGCTGCCCTTGCCGTCCACGGAGTAGTAGATGTTCCACTGGCGCATGCCTTCAATGGGATCGTCGGTCGGTAGAATGCCCTCATCCCAAAGCTGAATAAACCTCCCCGTTTGGGGATCGACATAGCCGGCGCGCAGATGCCGCCGCAACATACCCTCCGGGCGCTTTTCGCCGGTCTTCTTTTCGGTAGGAGCACTCCATGTGCGGCCGTTGTCCTGGGAAGTTCGAAAGTAGGCGACGTCAATCGTATCGGACCGGCTCCAGCGCTCTTCGATGGAAACCAAGGCGCTGCCGGTGGCTTGCGTGTAAAACGCGTAACCAAGCACGGCCGTGCCTTTGCCCGGCGAACGAAAGAAGACTTCGCGCGAGACGCGTTCGTGCGGGGGGACGAGGAAAACCATCGAGGTCGCAAAAAAATCACGTCGAGTCATTTTTATACGATGCCCGGAGGCAATTTGAATCGGGCGCCGGGTTTTGTCAAGAGCAAATCCGTGGTTGAAGAAATTTGCCTTGGATGGAGCGGAGGGTTATACTCCCGTGCAACTTACGATACCGCTGATGGCCGCGGCTGGAGGGCCTCGCTTGATCGCGCGACGCCGGGGAGTTTGCCCGGCGTGAGAGTCCTCGATACATTTTGATCTTTTCATGGGAGGCGGCGCCTCAAGGGCGCCATTGTTCGCTTATGGACCGACGAGAGTTCTTGGGCGTTTTGGGCACGACAGCGACGTGGCGGTTTGCCGGCGCGGAGGAACCAGCTTCTCCACTCGGCGATGATATTTATCCCGATTTGGTCAAGAGCGCTGACCGCAGCATTCAGAAGGTGCTTCTGAGGCAGCAAGCAAACGGCGGGTGGCTCGACCCCCACGGGATTCCCACCGTGGGTGGCACCTCCATTGAAGTCTCCTCCCTGACTGCCTTGTATTTGGCTCCAGAATCCACTCACTACCACAGCGCTGAACTGCTCGAAAGGATAGAACGGGCGGTGGATTATCTGCTTCGTGTCCAGCATCCGGACGGCACTATTGATTTGCCTATTACGAACTTTGCTTCTCCGCCCGACACGGCTTTCGCGGTGGAATCGTTAGCACCGGCTTCGGAGGTATTGCGGGCTCGCAAAGATCCGAACACGCACCAGGTGCAAGAGAAATTGGAAACCTTTCTCCGCCGGGCGGGCGAGGCGCTGATTACCGGAGGCATTCACACTCCCAACCATCGATGGGCCGTATCGGCAGCCTTGTCTCGGTGTCATCATCTTTTTCCCGATCCTCGGTACGTCGCCCGCATTGACCAATGGTTGGCCGAAGGGCTGGACCTGGACTCGGAAGGCCAATTCACCGAGCACAGCACGGGAGGTTACGATATGGTGAGCGACGAGGCCTTTTTGACCTTGGGCCGGATGCTCAACCGTCCTGAGCTTTTCGATCCGGTGCGGAAGAACCTGGAAACCATGCTCTATTTTCTGCATTCCAACGACGAGATCGTCACTGACATCTCTCACCGCCAGGACCGCTTCCAGCCTATCTCCCCCTTGCTCTATTACCACTGTTACCGGTTTATGGCCCACCACGACCGGAATGGACGATTCGCCAGCGTTGCAAACTACATTGAGCGGAACCATATGCCCGTCATGGGCGGATACTTAATCGATTTCATGGAGATTCCTGAACTTCGCCAGGAATTGCCGCCGCGCGAGCCGATTCCCACCGACTACGAAAAGTATTACCCCCATTCTTCTTTCGTTCATATTCGTCGCGGTGAACGTAGTGCCTCGATTCTGGGGGATGACTTTCGGTTCTTTGCCTTTCGTAACGGCGGCGCCGTGGTTGAGGCTGTGCGCATGGCCAGCGCATATTTTGGGATAGGGCAATTTTCCGGGCCGCTTCGGCAGGAAGGAAGCGCCTATCGGATGGAGCAACGATTGGACGGCTTCTACTACCAGCCGTTGCCTCCCGAGGATCGCCGCCCCGACGGGGATTGGGAATTGACGCCCCGGTCCTTGCGCGCCCACAGCAATTTCTCCCACTTGCGATCGAGTGTGGAAATCCACGAGACCGCCGACGGCTGCGAACTCACCTTTGATCTTTCCGGAATGGACGGAGTTCCCATGGCGGTGGAAATTACCCTGCGGCCAGGCGGAAAGCTTACGGGTGATTCATTGACGGCCGTCGCGGATGTGCCCAACACGCACATTCTCGGCGACGGCTTCGCGACTTATGAACTTGCCGGCAGCCGGGTGCGTATGGGTCCGGGCTTCCGGCGCCATAACTGGACCCAAATGCATCACGCCCAACCGCGATTGGAGGGGCTTAGCGTATACCTGACCGGCTTCACCCCTTTGAAGCAGACCATCAAATTCTCGGCGGCCTGAAATTCTGCATCTGAGTGCGAACCGTGAGGAACAATCCCGCCTTTTGTGCCCGGCTGCCTCAGTAGATGGGGATATCGGCAGGCTCGATGCCGTCACTGCTGACGTGGAAAACGTACTTCGCCGGCGGCTCGAAAGTGATGTTACTGAATGTTGCAATACCATTGACTGCTTTCACATTCCGATCGGCCGGTGGCATCGATCCTGCGGGTCCGATGATGTGCAGATGAACGGTGTTGGTGGCGTTGCGGACGATCTTTCCGTTGGACTCGATGGTGGCGTAGATATTCACCCGGTACTTTAACCACGACCCGTCGGAGACCAGTTTGATTCTCTCGGGCGGGCTCGCTTGCAGCCGGAACTTTCCCCGCACCGTATCGAGAGTTGCTTCGGCGGGGTCCAGGCCTTCGGCCCGGGCGTGAATTCGCACCTGCCCTGGTACATGGGTTGAGATCACTTTTGCTTCCACCGTTCCTTGCTGCGATGAAATCGAGCAGGTCGGGGCTCCGCAGTCCAAGGCACCTTCGCCTTCGAGGCTGAGTTGCACCGCTTGCGCCGCGTTCATCACCCTCTGTCCCCTGGCGTCAAGCACTGTCGCCAGGAGAGGAGCGCTGCTCCGGCCATCAGCCAGAATCTGCTCGTGTTGGGTTTCGATTCTCAAGCGCGCCGGCGGCCCGTAGACGCTGAGCGTAGCTACGCTCCCAGGCATATTTGGCGCACTCGCGCTAACCGTGACTGTCCCCGCCGTCGCGCCCGCCAACAAATCGGTTTCAGCAATCCCGTCTTTGGCGACGGCGATAGGGGTTGTACTGCCGAATGCTGCCGGCCCGTTCAAGGTGAATTTCACCGGGACTCCGGAGCGCGGGACAACCTCGCCACTGCGGGGATCGGTGATGGCCGCGCGCACCCGAGTGCGGCCACCTTCCGCCAGTCCCGCTGCCTGGGTTGTCAACACGATCTGCGGAAGCGCGGTGCGTATCTCGGTGCCGGCATTTTCCCCTGCCGCCGCATCGTCCCAGTACACCGTATCCTGCTCGGGGTCTTTCTGTGGACCGCGAGTATCTGCACCATAGCGCCAGCCCGTCGTCGTCTTGACCCAGAGGCTTTTCTTTTGCTCGTCGTAGTACCAGCCGCATAGGCCGGAGTTTCCAACCAATGCTTCCAGGGCCCCGTGCTCCTGGAGCGTTTGTCCGCGGCGCAACACGGCGACCGGCCGCAGCGCAACGTGAACGCTCATGAGATAGGCCCGCCGCTCCGGCATGTCGCGGTAGGAGCCTCGCCTTGCCCCAACATTGATGGTCACTGCGTCGCGGCTTTCGTTCACCTTCACCTCGGTGGTGGCGAAGGCGCCCTTTTGATATTCATAAGTCCGGCCATCGTCCTCATAGACTGTGTAGTGCGACTCGTCGGCGGGGTAGATATCGAGCTGGACAACCTCCAGAGGTTCCTGGTCAATGTATGCCGTAACCGGCCCCATGGGGATGATGGCCCCACCCTTTACCAGGAGCGGTCCACCTGCGTAGGAAGGCCACTCCGCCGTGTGCCATTCGCCTTTGCTTGTGAGCCGACGGCCGGTCCAGAAGTCATACCATTCTCCCTTGGGTAGGTACACTTTCGCATGAGTGTCGGTCACCTGCTCACCGACGCCCATTTGAGACGTCTCCGCACCGCTCACCAGGGTTGGGCGCGCCGACCCCACCAGCAGCCAGTCTCCCAGCAGGTATTGCGATTGTATTTGTTGCGCCTGCGGATCGTCCTGGTACTCCAGCACCATCGGCCGCATCACCGGGAGCCCCGATTGCGCCGATTGGTGAAGCGACGAGTACAAGTAAGGCAACAACCGATATCGGAGCTTCACGTAGAAGCGGTTCATATCCAGCAGGTCTGGCGAATAGAACCAGGGCTCCTTGTAGTATGCCCAAGACTCCAGATACGAAAACGGCGCCAGGTATCCGGCATGAATTCCGTCGGGCACTTCATTGCGGTCGCGTGTGCTCACCAGCGAATGTCCGGAAAGGCTGGCGTTCAGCGCTCCCACGCCGAGCGGGAAGTCAGCCTCCCAGGTGAATGGCCAACGTTGGGAGGCAATCGACGAGCCGTAGCCATTAAACATGACCATGGTGCGTTCGCCCGTCACCCGCGTGTACTCCTGCATGACGGTCTGGCTGTATAGCGAATTCGTCACGTTCGTCATCTCGCCGGTCGAAAGGGTGCCGGAACCACGCAATCCAGAGTTCAACTCCGGCGGAAGCCACTCCGTGCTCTGGATCATCCGCGGGTACGGATCATCCTGCTTGAAGAACTTGATTCCTTTATCGATGGCCCCTTCGATCCTCGGCTTGTACCACTGCTTACGCGCTTCTGAGTCCGTATAACCGGTCATGGGCGCCTTCCCCGATTCCCACAAGCCCATTTTGATTCCCATCGTGGCGAGGGATTTGATCATCCCCGCGGGATCGGGGAAGCGCTTGGCACTCCACACCCAGTTCATGGAGTAGGGAACGTCTTCCCAGCCGGGCTCCAAACCGATCCAATCGAGGGGAATGTCTGTGCGGCGAAATCCCTCTGCGATGGACAACACGCCCTTCTGATCTTCCAGATACCGTGCCTCATACCCCACGCCCAGCGCCCACCGGGGCGGAAGCAAGGGTTTCCCGGTCAAGTCGGTATAATGGTTCAGGATGGTTTTGAAACTCGGGCCGTAGATCACGAAGTAATCTGGTTCCCCCCCGAGAGCAGCGACCGAGTAACTCGCGCCGACGCCCGTGAAATCGAAGGTGTGCCGCCAAGTGTTGTTCGAGTAAAAGCCGTAGCCGCGCGTGCTCATGAAAAAAGGGACAGTCGCTTCCTTCCAGCGCATTTCGCGCCACCAATCCAGTTTATGCCCGCGGACGTCCAGCGCAATCCTTTGGAAGCCCAAGCCGTAGAAGTGTTCGTCCGCGCCCATATCCATATGCAGCGCGTGGGTGTCGCCATAGTCCAACCCGGTTTGCCTAAAGATGTCATGGCCCGCGCTGTCCTTAACAGTCAGGCTGAACTGCTGAAGGTCAGCGCGGATTCTCACGCTGGGTGTCTCGACCCAAACTGCATCCCCTGTGGTCTGAGTTTTGATGGGAACATCCGGCCACTTGCTTTTTACGAACCCCCAGTGCTCGGGGAGAGACCCCGGGAACTGGCCGTTCGACGAAACGCGCACGCGAAGCATTGCCGGCGTCACGGCCTGCAAACGCACTTGGACAGTATTCCGGCAACGCAGCGTAACGACGCCTGCGCGTATGGACGCGACGGAGCATCCCTCGACCCGCTGAGGAGGCGTGCCATGGGCGATACAGACGGGGAAAATCACGAGTAGTAGTATCCCAATCTTCTTCATCCTGCGACTCCTCCCCCCCGCCCCGACGCGCTCGAAGTAAAATAGCCGCAGCTCAGACAGCGAGCTTCAGGGTCACTATTTCCCAAGGGTTAATGTCGAATTCCAGCACGCCCTGAGAATTAACCGGGATGGGTTTGGGCTCCTCCTCAATCAGGTTGGTCTGCCACGCCCTTTGAATGGGTTGCGCGAGGCGCACGCGAGCGCGGGTGTACTGGCCCTCGGCTTCGTAGAATCGCAAGGCCACTGAATCGTCGTCTTCACTCTTCTTCAGGGCAGTCATAATAAGGTTGCCCGGTTCCAGGCGCAGAAATTCTCCCGATGGCGGCAGGGAATTTCCCCCGCCAGCACTTCCGGAATCCACAAAGGCGAGGAGAGGGAAGTTGAAGGCGATGCCGTCGCGATAACGCTCGCGCCATCCGTCGGCGTGGGGGTACAGCGCCATTCGATAGCTATGGTTTCCTTCCTGAGTAAACCAATAATCGGGGTCCCACGCGATGCTTTTGCGCGTGGAGAGCAGCACGTGCTGGAGCACCGGGTAGGCCACCGGGTTGTCGGTCTGGTCGGCGAAGAGGTGGACAGTGCAGTTGGATGCAGCCAGGCACCCGAACTTCTGGAAACGGTCGGAAGAAGCATCAATCCAATTAATGGCCTCTCGGAAGGGCAAGGGCTGGTCACCGCCATAGATCCTGGAGACAAACTGGCAATGAACCGGCGGCGGCAGGAGGGAGAAATCGACTTCATCCTTTCCCATCTCCACCGTGCCGAACGGGACCTCATAGCTCACCCGGAAATCTCGGGGCAGGTTGATCGGAAACGCCACACGCAATTCGCGCGCCTTGGACCCATCCCAGTTGCGGATTTCCACGTCCATTTCCACGCGGTCGAGTCGTAGGTATAGGCGGAACGTCTGCTGCAAGCGGAAGTGTGCAAACTGCGCCTCGTGCGTGGCGGCAGCGAAAACCGGTCCTCGTGCCGAGTTGACGGCGGGGAAGTCGTGATGGCTGGTCTTGTCGAAATCCTCGGTGGTGACCACCTCGGTATCATCCCAGGCGAGGCCGGGAGCTGTGAATTGCAAAACTTCGCCACCAAAGAACTTGTCAGTCTTCAAAATTTCCTGGTTCAGGCGCTTATCGTACAGACTGGTGAGGCCGCCGGCGCCGATGACGGCGCGCAACGCATCGTTTTCCAGGGTGTTGTCGGTAACGGGCGCCACCACGGGGTCCGGCGAGTACGCAGGCTCGAGGTGATAAGTCTTGTAACCCACGGACGGCACGTTGTCGGCGATGAAGGTGATTTCCGTCTCCTCACCCGATGCGCCGCTCGTGATCTGGTAGGGGATTACTGCATTGGCGGAGTCGCGCAGGCTAAAGAATCTCCATCCGGCGGGTTTCGTCACACGGCATCGCACCACATCGGTTCGCGGCCACGAGACCGGGTTGTAGACCACCACGTTGGGCTTATCGGCGGACTTTTTTGGAACGCCACGCGCCAACTGGGTCGAGGCATTGGCGACCAGTTGATCCGCCAGAGTGCGCGATTTCTGGTAGGACTCAATGTAAACGCTGTCGGTTACGGTCCCCTTGTTTCCCCCCCAGCCGTGGTCGGGCCAACAGTTTGCCTTCCAGGCATCTTCGAAGGTTTTCGCAGGGTAGTCCACGGACTTGCTCTTCTGCATCAAACCTGCAAACAATCTCTCCGCCGCCAAAATACGGTTGTGCGCCTCGCGGCCCGCCAGCAAACCGGTGCGGTGCCCAGGCTCATCGTAGTACGCCCAGTTCAAGGGCCAATCGCCTTTAACGGTCGTGACATTGGGCTCCTTGCGAACGAAATCCTCCACCGTTCCTTCCGCCTCCACAAAACGGAGGAGCGGAGGTTTGATCTGCCGGCCCGGCTGTCCGCGGTAGTGTTGATTCCACACCTCCGCAAAGCGCTTCATCGCGGCGTTCTGCTCGTGCAGATAAGATGGCAGAGAGACCGGCGGCGGGATGTAATCCGAATTGAAATCAAAAATCATTTGGGGCGGAAGTTTGTGGGAAGCGTAGTAGTCCTCGCGTTCGGCGGCGTATTGCAACCATCCGTCGTTGCCTTTGGGATTGAGCAGGGGATTGGCGTAACGGATGGCGAAAACTAAAATCCGCGACCCGTCCGGCCCCTCCCAATTATAGAAACCCCAGGGAAAGCGCCCTTGCAGCACATACTTGACGCCCGCTTTGCGGAGGATCTGCGGCATCTGCCAGGTCATGGTGGGCGGGTCGGTTTTGCAGTAATGAATGGTATCGCAGCCGGGGAAGTTCTTTCTCAGCCATCGACGCCCCAGGTAAAACTGCCGCACCAGTTTCTCCGGACCGACGTGCCCTTCCAGGTTCTGAACGTAGCTCGCCCCCCACACGAATTTACGTTCGCGCATCAACTGCGCCATCTCCTGCCGTTTTTCCGGGTGCCGGTCCAGGAACTCGGTAAGGTAAATCACCGATTCCATCGAATAGCGGAAGTCCGGATACTTTTTGAGAATCTCCATGGCCGGCAGAATCAGCTCCGCGGAGCGGTAATCCGCGGTGGCCTTTTGCGTGTCGAGCCAGCCGAGGTCGTTATGATTCGTGGTCAGGATGTCGAATGTTCCGCCATCAAAGTTGGATTGATAGGCCGGCACCCTCAATTTCCGGGTGATGTTAAACGCCGACTGGCTATCGCTGATGCTGAACTCGAGATCCTGGGCTTCAAAGGGGGAGAGAATCCAGAGGTTTTGTCGAAGAACCGATTGCGCCGGCAGGGTTTCGAGCGGGACGGTCATCAGGATTTTTCCCTGGCGCGAAATTTGCAATCGCGCGTCACGAACTTCCGCGCCGGGGTTAACCGCCGTGAGGGTGGCGGATTGCACGGGAATGCCGTCGTGGGCATCATACATGGTGTAGACGGAGAGATCAAACGATCGGAGGTGAGGGCGGGCAAAGATTCGCACTTTGCCCAAGCCCGTTCCCTCGCGGCCGGCTTCCGGCCATACCTCATCGATAGTGATGCGAACGGATTTTGTCCTCTGCGGCTGAGGGAGGGTGATGATCTGAAAGTTTTTGTACGGGCCGAGCTCCACGCGAACGGAGACGCCCCCATCCAGCGAGCAAGTCACCTTCCGGGGCGTCTGCATATTCCCCTCGCGCGTATAGGGATCAAATACGATGTCGTAGGGGTGGGGTTTGGCCAGCAGCCAGATTTCACCTACGGTTTTCTCTTCCGGAAAGCGGACTTCCAGCCAAGCGCCGCGGGTCTCCGTATCGGTTTCCCAATTGGTGTTCAGGTTGTCGCCAAACGCCCTGGTTGGTGGGAAGCTAAAAGGCGACAATTTGCTGACCGAGGAGGCGCTTACCGTCGCGCCCAGACGGCCGTCCGCGAGGTTGGGATTATCATCCCCGCCGTCGCTCTCAGATGCGTATAGTCGAATGGGCAAGAGAATGGGGCTGAAGCCCGCTGCTGATGTCCAAGTCGTAGCTAGCACTCCACTCTTCTTCAGAAAATTGCGCCGGTCCATAAATGGAAGTCCTCCCCCCGTAAAGGGTGCGGATTTGGCATGAAGGTTGCGTAGACGTGCACGTTTTATTTGACACTATTCCTCCTCTTCCTTAGCATCTTGCTTGCCATTGGGTTCGAAAGCATTCGTTGTAATGGGACGAAATGTTCGGATTCCCGAACCCCGACCGAAATATGGCGTTATTTCTATTGCGCACGTAAACCGACGAACGGCAAATCCCTGGCCCCGGTATCTTCGTGGGGGCGGGAAAAAGGAGAATCAACCATGTCCGACAAGGGAAAGAGGGTGTGGCGGCCCGATCGGCGGACATTTCTGAAGGTTACCGCGGCAGGCGCTGGAGGATCGGCGCTATGGCCCCCCCGGCCTCTCGCGGGAACGGAAAGCGACTATCCTGACCTCGACCATTTGCGCCGCGCCCACGAAAGCGCCGGCATCATATCGCCGGAAAAAACCTATCGGATGATGGAGTGGGAATTTCACACCCCGCCCCAGGCGGATTTCCAGATTGACGTCGAAGGCGCCGTGAAGGCTGCCCGCGATGCCGGCGCCGAAAGCCTGATGTTTTACACGCAAAGCCATTGGGGATACGCCTTGTACCCCAGTGACTCGGCGGTACGCCAACCCCATTTGGATTTTGACTTATTTGGGAAGGAAGTGTCGCTGGCGCGCAAATATGGGATTTCGTCGACGGCTTACTACAGCCTGCAGTTCAACAACCAGTGCGTGATTGCGCACCCCGATTGGGCCTGGGTGAATGAGGTGGGAGAGGCACAGAAGGAGCGTTGGTATATCACCTGTTTGGACTCTCCCTATCGCCAGTATGTCTTGAGCATGATGGATGAAATCTTCGCTCGATACGAGGTGCAGGAGCTTTTCCTCGACATATTCGGAATCCAGTTCTTCTTGTATCACGGGGGAGGCCGCAGTCCCTTCTGCTTCTGCAAGCATACGGAGGAGGCCTGGAACCAAGACCATCCCGGCGACCCTTACCGCGAAGGGTTCAAGACCCGCGAGGGCTGGGAACGCCGCTATCGATGGCACCAGAAGCGGAGCATGACCGACATGCTCGATGAAATCATTACTATCGCCCGGAAACACCGGCCGGAGCTGGTGATTTCTCTTAACGGGGGGCCCGAAGCCTTCCCTGACAACATCATGCAACGCGTGAGCTTCATTTACGCCGAACCCCTCCCCTGTCCCACGGGGATTGCCCTGGGATCAATCATGATGCGGGGCTGGGGGCGTCCCTACTTCCAAGCCGGGACCTTTACTCAGTACGGGTATATCGACACCTATCCCGGTTCGATCCCCCAGGTTCAGGTTGACGCCTTAATTGTCCAAAACGCGCGAACCTTTTTTGTAGGGAATGCGCCTCTGGCCACCGGAGTCGATGGGGAGGGTTTTTCCAAACGGTGGTTCGCCGTGGCCAAAGAGACCTGGGAAGACGTGCGAAACGTGGATTGCCTCCTGGGACCGGAAATCCAACCGCTGTTGAGCACCGCCATGCTTTACAGCGTATCGACGCGTGATGAACTTGATGCGGAAAAGCGCCCGGTGGATTTCCGCCGCTCCACGCTTGGTGCTCTCGAAACCCTGACGTATGCGGGGCGGCCCGTGGAAAGCCTGGCCGAATTCCGGTTCGACAAACAGGCGCTCAAAGCGTTTGAGGTCCTGGTGCTTCCGGAAGTGGAGGTGATGTCCACAGCGCAAGCCGAGGTAATTCGCAACTGGGTTAAGGAGGGAGGAACCCTGCTGGCGAGTTACACATGCGGTTTGCTGGACGAGAATCGCCAACCGCGACCGAACTTTCCCCTATCCGGTGTTTTTGGCGTGGACTACGTTTCCGAGGAGCGCAAGTACGCGAATGACGCGGAAGGCAATCCTCATCCGAGCGATTTTATTTCGACCTATTTAGAGTCGGCCGGGCATCCTCTGGCCAAGATGCTCAGCGTAGGCACCGTGGGGTTGCCGGGATCGTTCCTTAAACTCCAGCGCACGTCGGCGGAAGAGGTAATGCGGTATCGCCTGCCGTTTATGGTGGAGGACGTGGCGCATAATCAGTGGTTCAATTGGGGACCTCCGCCGCCGGGTTCGGAAACGGCCGGGACGGCGGTGGCGTTCAACAAGTTTGGTAGAGGCCAATCCTTGTATTTCGGTTTTCCGATGTTTTGGGCCATGCATACGCGGCCCTTTTGGATTCGGGAATGGATTCCCGCTTTGCTTCGGCAAATGACGCCGAACCCGATCGCCGAACTTCGGTCCGTGCCATTTTCGGAATACGTGCACGGAACATTTTTCTACGACCCGAGCAAACGATTCATCCTGGTGCAGGTGCTGAACACCATCGAGCTCGCCACCCGCGGTGAGATTCGTCCCGCTCCCCGTGTGGAGATTCGCCTAGATCCCCGTCGTCTGAAAGTGGCGGGGGCCAGGGTGGTGTGGCCCGCGAAGAAGGATCTGCCCGTGTTGATGGAGAAGGGAAAGAGTCTCGTGGTTTTGGAGAATCCCCCGCGCTACACCGCGCTCTATTTACGGCTGGCTTAAACCTGCGCTAACGGGTGGGTTCACCCCAGTTGAGGAACTGATGGAGGAAGGCGAAGGTCCCGACCCCGTGGATGGTGTGTGGCCCATTGAAATACTCGATGCGAGTCCGGTCCCCTAATCCCAGCATGTCGTAATGGCGTTGAACCTTGGCGTACTCATAAGCCACCCAGGAATCGATGCCGACCCCGTCGTCGTGCCCACGCTCCACCATGAAAGGACGCGGCGCCATGAGATTCGCCATTTCACTGTAGTTGTATGTATTGCCGAGGTTATACTCCATCATGTCATATTCATGCGTGAATACGTAACCGATTGCTGAATCATCACGGCTGACTTTCCAGATCCACTCATTAAAATCTCCGGAGCAGATGGATAGCGCATACCGATTCAGCAGCGGCGGCACTCGAACCGCGGTCTTCCCTCCGTAAGAAAGGCCGTAAAACCCGATTCGGCCGGAATCCACATAAGGTAGCGTGCCGAGCCAGTCCAGCGTCCGCTCGTGCTGGCTCAGGATGAAGGAGAAAAGTGAGAGCTTGAGCGGGTTGGCGAGGCGCAGGAGTTGGCGGAATTTGTCGCCCCCAATGTAGGGGTTTTGGGGGCAATAGACCACAAAGCCGTGGTCGGCAAGATCGGCCGCGAAGCGGTGATAATAGTGCTCACCCGTGGCGTCGGGTTTGATGAGATCCTGTGGCCGCCCTTCGAGCCCGTGCTGGCACACCACCACCGGCCGGCGTTCCCCGGCGTTCATGCCTTTGGGCAGGAGGAGAATGCCATAAGCGAAAACGTCGGGCCAAAGGGGCAGCACGACCTCGTAACCTGTCCAATTCGCTTCGTCATAGATCTTGCGGGTCTGCGCCGCCAGCGGTTGCGAAGGCGGCGGCAGTTTGCCAAGGACTTCCTCCCAAAGATAACGTCGATAGAACGCCGTCGTTTGCTGCCACTTCTCAACGGAGGAGGGGTCAGCTTGCGCCCAAAACTTCTTTCGGACCGCCTCGCACCCCATCACCGCGCGCTGCGTGAAGTCGCGAAGTTGCTTGAACTGGCGATGCTGGCGGACGGCAGGGTCAAATCCCGCGCGCCAATCGCGCGGCGCTGCCCCGGGAGCTTTCAGCTTGCCGTTTCCACCGAAGCTCTCCAGAAACGCACGCAGCGCTGATTCCGATCCCGGCTCACCCTGTCCGCCACCGCTCACCACCAATGTCAGATGTTTGCTTACGCCCAGCCTGTCAAAGACCGGCTGGGCGCGTTTCACTTCACTCTGCACGTCGGAGAGCGGCGCGCTGGTGAGCCGCCCGGAAGCTGCGGAAGCCGAGCGTTCTTTAGTTGCAGGGGGCGGTCCGGATATCTCTACCCCGCGTGCAGCTTCCACCACCAGAGTGCGCGGAGCAATCAGTCCGGCCAATTCGGCGTCCCCAAATTCCCGGAGGAGTGACCAAACGTTTCGATAAACCGGTTCCTGCCACAAGCCTTCGCGGGCCTGGAAATACCCACTTACGCACGCCGCCTGAATGCGTGTGTCAGCGGCGGCGCTGTAGAGTGCCAGCAATCCTCCCTCGCCGTAGCCCATCACCGCCACCGGGCGGGAAGGCGTGCCCTGCGCGAGCCAGTCCACCGCCGCCAGAACTTTCTGCACCTCGTAGCCGATGATGTGCCGGCCAATTTCATACGCCATGCGGTAGATATATTCACGATGCGTCAGGTTGGTGAGCTTGCCGAGTTGCTCGTTGCCGGACCATTCATCGCCGCGACTGATCAGCGCCGGCACCATGACCAGGCAGCCATTTTCCGCCAGCCGACGAGCGAATTGGGATTCCGCCGGAACTCCCGGAGCGAGGCCGACCAGCATTTCCGGGGTCCAACCCGCATCGGGCAGAGCCACCACTCGGGCCCGCGGGGGGCCGGCGGGCTCCAGCAACAGGCCCTCAGCGTCAACGCCCTCCAGCACCGGCCACCGCACACTTGCCGCCTTGAACCCTGCGCCCGTGGCAACGACGGAGGAGCTACCCAGTGTGACTTCAATATCTGGCGTTGAGTAGGGCACCCGTTTGTCGATCAATCCAATAATCTGGCGGAATCGTTCCCGATTCGGTTCTACTGACGCGGCATATGCGGCCGGCGAAGAGTAATCGCATTTCCACCGGGAGGCCCGTGCTTCCACGGCCGCATTGGTTTGCTGAAGTAGATGGTGGCGCAGTCCTTCCACCATCTGTTCCGAGAGATCCCCCTGGGCCGTCAAAGGCTCTGTCCCCGGCAGTTGGTTGAGGGGGGAAGGCGTTGACGCATTCGCGCTCTGTGCTTCCCCTGCGACAGACGTAGGGGGAAGGCTTACCAGCCCCCCGGCGATTGCCGATTTCCCCACGAGTTCGAACATCTCGCGTCTTGTCATGTTGCCCTCGATAGCCGAATGCCGATGACCGATGGCCGATTTTCGATTATACATTGGGGATTTGTGATTGGTGAAGACAGCGGTGCAATCGACAATCGGCAATCGACAACCGGCAATTCCCTGAGGCCTGGCACTTGGCACCTTCCTATAACTCCCTTTCTTTTCATCAACATATTCTGAGGAAATTCATAAGTCATTTGATTTCATACAAATCTACACAAGCCCGAAATGTTAAATTTTCCGACATTTGTTTTCATACACATCTACAGACATACCTTCATTTTCGGGGGTCGCCCTTTTTTCGCGCTCAGGCCCCCCTCGAAATCAAATAACTCCTTTAAATTAAAATACATGGATTTTTGGTCCGGCATCATCAAAAACCTCTAACTATCTTTTTTATCTATCACATCTACTCAGGCCGTGCGGTCCTTGTGTTCGTCATTGCGCTCCACGAGGCGCTTCAATCGAATGAGCTGGCTCATGGGACTCTCTCCTTTGAATTAAGGCCGGCGGGTGCGCCGCCGACGCCGTAGCGCTCACGTTCTAACCGTGGAAATGAGGAAGGGGCAGGGAGCAGGGAAGGGAAGCCAGTGTAGCGTACGTCCGCCATAACCCACCTATTTTAAGGTATAGAAGGGTAGTCTGTCAAGAAGAATTATTAACGATTTCCTACCGGTGAAAGTTGATTGTGCGAAGGGAAGGGCCAGACTATACTGCGCCCATGAGCAACGATCATAAAAACCTTGTGGCCAGGAGATCCTTTTTGGCGGCGATGGCTGCCGCGGGCACGGCCGCCGTGGCGGATGCCGATGTGTATGACGTCCGGAACTTCGGAGTGCGCGGCGGGCGTGACGTGCTGGAGACAGCGCGCTTCCAGGCCGCGCTGGACGCTTGTACCAAAGCCGGAGGTGGGACGGTCTACGTGCCGCCGGGTGAATATCTGAGCGGCGGGTTGTTCCTCCCCAGCCGCGTGAGACTTTACCTGGATGCCGGCGCCACCCTTTACGCCAGCACCCGGCCGGAAGATTATCAAGAACACGCGGCCAATCTCATCACCGCGCGGAAAGCTGAGAACATCTCGATTTCCGGGCCGGGAGCCCTGCACGGTCAGGGGACCAAGGACCTGGGGCGCCGCCCGGGCTTTGCCTCGGAGCCACGCCCGAGGTTTCGCACCATGGTCATGCGGCTCGAGGACTGCCGCAATGTGATCCTGCGGGACTTCACCATCCTCTATAGCGATAGCTGGGCATGCCACCTCAGGACCTGTGAAAAGGTGGTGGTGGACGGCGTCACTATTCTCAACAATTATTACCGTACGAACAGCGACGGCATCGATCCGGACTCTTGCCGCGATGTGCGTATTTCCAACTGTCATATTACCGCCGGCGACGATTGCATTTGCCTGAAAACGCACGACGGCATTCCCTGCGAAGACATTGTGGTGACCAACTGCACCACGGAGAGCGTCGCCACGGCGATCAAGCTGGGAACAGGCTCCGATGGTGACTATCGGAATATCACGATTTCCAACTGCACGGTCAGGAACTCCACGGTGGGCGTGGGTTTCTTCATCAAGGATGGCGGCACGATTGAATCGGTCATCGTTTCCAACCTGGCGATTGAGAACCTGCGCGATCCCAGCCTGGTGAACCCGGAACGATTGGGCGACAGGAGCTATCCGCTCTTTATCGACATCGAAAAGCGGCGCGATGATTCACGCATCGGAGCCATTCGCAACGTGACCTTCAGCAACATCCAGATCCGCAGCAATAACGGCATTTTGATGCAAGGAATGCGGGAGAGTGTTCTGGAGAACCTGGTGCTGCACAATATCTCCCTGCGCGTAACCCAACCGTATGACTACAGCCGCCGGGCCAAGCACTCAGGCGGCAGTAGCAACCCCCACGATGATCGCATCACGCTCTATGCGCGCCAACCGTCGTACTGCACCCTGGCGAACCTGCGGAACCTCGTGGTGGACAACCTGCAAGTGGAAGCCGCCCCCCTTATTCTGGAAGCCTATCCGCGCACCGCGCTCAGCGTGTTCAATGCCGATGGCGCGTTACTGAAGTCTATTGCCCGCACACCTGGGGGGGATTTTGGACCGGTGGTGGAGTTGCACAATGTGCGCCCCAGCCTGGTCACCGGCTGCCTGGCCGGCGCCGGGACGGGAACATTCCTGCGGACTCAGGGCATGGCTGAGGAAGATGTGGCGCTGGAGGCGAACAATCTTCGCTTGGCCAAGAAGGCCATGGAAAAATCAGAATAGGGACGGCCCATGCGTTGCCAATGCACGGCGTTCAGATTGTGCGGATTGCGCAGAGCAAAGCTCTGCGGCTGGAGTTTCTACATTTTCACGCGTCGGCGGCGTGAGTGAGGGCGCGGTCGGTAAGTTGGAAGCCGAGGGATTGTGGTCCTTCGGGGTGGTCGACCAATTCTTGGCGCAGGAGGGTGACCAGGTCGAGGCAGGAAGGGCGGTGGGCCTTGCGGCGCCAGCGGGGCAGAGGCTGATAAGCCTGGGTGCGTTGGGTGCCGAAAGCTTGGAGAGCGGCCAGGAGCAGCGCGCTATAGGCAGCCACGACGAGAGCGGGCTGTTTGGGCACGGCGTCGACGTTCCACAACTGGGCTTGTCCGACCCCGAGGGTATCCTTCTCGTCGCGGTGGTTGACTTCGATCTGCCAGCGGTCGAAGTAGATTTGCAGCAACTGGGGAGCGGAGTGGCGCAGGTCGGTGGAGAGCAGATAGGCCGGTTGGCGGTAGTAGAGTGGGGAGCTTTTCCTTTTGCGATAGGGGGTAGGAGCCACCACGAAGAGGCGGAGGGGAATCTGGCCGGCGCCGCGGCGCCAGTAGACGGGCGACACCTCTTTATAACGGATGCGGCGGCGCTTGCCTCCGTAGAAGATCTGGGTCTGTTTCCAGGGGCGGGACGCGTCCTGGCGGACCTGTTGGGGAGTAAAGGGGGAGAGATCGTAAAAACGGCGGGAAGGCGGGGCAGCGCGAAAACAAAGGCGAGCATCCTTGCGGGCGCGGGCGATCAACTCGGTGCGATCGCGGGGAGCCCGGAAACAGGTGCGATTGCAGAAGCTGCCATCCAGAGCCAGCACCAGCAACTGGGCGGCTCCTCCGGCCTCATCCAGCGCCTGGCGCAAGGGGGCCACCATCTGCACAAAACGCTGGGAGAGGTTATGGAGCGTCCTCAACTTTTTGTATTCCTGCCAGGCTTCCGCCCCCGCCTTGCGGGAGGGTTTTTTCAGCGGGGCCGCCTCTTCAAAGCGCACGGGCAGAGCGCGACAACTGGCGTTGCCTTGCCGGTGCAGGGGCAGCAGCAGGGAAGCTTGCAGAAAGCGCAAGCCGCGCAGGAGGTTGACATGAAAGGGCGGCGAAAGGGGATCGCGATGATAGCGCGCCTGGGGAATGGCGCGGCCGGTCTTGCGCAGGCGGGTGTCGTCGACGGCGACCCCCACCAGGCGGCCGGAACCATAGGGCAAGGCGCGCCGCCAGATGCCCGCGAACAGGGTTTGGGGATCCCAGCGGCAAGGCGCGTGGAGAAAGTATTCGCTCGACCAACTGCGCTGCTGGCGGCCCTGGGTCCAGATGATGCGGGAAAGACAGCGTCGGCCCACGCAGACCAAGGCGCCCAGAGCCTGACGCACGGCGCGCTGGGCGGTACGCAACTGGGGGAAACTGGGCGCCCAGTCGGCCACGATCTCCGACCAGGCGGCGAAGAGGGTCATCGGGCCTCCGGACGTACAGCGAAAGTGTTCTTGGCGGTGCGCAGGAAGCGATCGCCGCGGGCGACTTTTTTGGTGAGGGAAGAAACCAGGCTCTCGCGATCCACGGCGAGGTGGAAGGCGGAGTGGATGCGGGCCAGGATCTCGGAAACGTGCAAGGGGGCGCGGGCCTTCTTGAGTATGTCGTACGCCATGTCAACTTGAGACAGACCTTTCTTGGGGCGGGCGGCGGCACCCTCCGGCTTGCCCTGGCGAAGGCGGCGGACGGCCCGCAACTGTGCCTCCAGCGAGGCCTCAAAAGCAGAAAGAATGACATCCCTGGGATCATCGTTCATGGTGGGCTCCTGAGCATAGATTCAGGAGGAGGGTAACCGATCTGAGTAGGTCTGTCAACAAAATAATGATACGACAGACACAAATTGGAGAGGGTAAATGTAGAAACTCCAGGCGCAGAGCAAAGCTCTGCGGTCGGGGGCTGCGGAGCTTTGCTGTGTGCGGGTGGGGTCCGCAGAGCTTTGCTCTGCGCAATCCCCGACGGTAGTCCTGTGGCCGCCCTGTGGCAACCACTTGGGGTTCCTCTCCAGGGGCATGGTGTCGCTCACGGCTTTCGCACGCTGTGCGCGCGCTGTACATCTTCTCGCGTTATGATCCCCCCCGGGCCGGTTCCTTTGACCTGCTGAAGATCAACGCCCAGCTTTGCGGCAAGATTTCTCACCATCGGTGAAATGCGTGGGGCTCCAGAGGGCTCCGTTCGGATTGGAGCTTCTGCGGGGGTGAGAGCCTTTGGCGGGTGGGGCTCAGCGGCGACAGGCGCCTCTGGAGTGCCCTGGACAATCGCTTCGCCGGCTTGGCCGACGTAAGCCAGAATCTCGCCCGTATGCACGGTGGCGCCGGCAGGCACGCGGAATTGCAACAGGACGCCTTCCGCAGTCGATTCCAATTCCGCCACTGATTTGTCAGTTTCGATGTCGGCAAGCACGTCGCCCCGCTTGACGGGGTCGCCTTCCTTGACCTTCCAGGCAAGGACTTTGCACTCCTCAACATTTGTTCCCATGTCGGGAAGTTTAATCGCGATAGCCATGGGGAAAGTTCTCCTCGAACCTACGCAGAGCAACAACAATTGTAGCGTCGATCTCCGATCGACGACGGCGGTCGGAGGCCGTCGCTAGAGACCCCGCCGCCTCAGATTTGGCGTCTACGCGCCGCCCACCGCTTTTCGCGCCGCCGCAGCGATCCGCTCCGCGTTCGGCCGGTAAAAGTTCTCCATGGGGGGAGAGAAGGGAACGGGGATATCCGGAGACGCCACCCGCAGAACCGGCGCGGTGAGGTAATCGCTCAGGGATTCCCCCAGGGTGGCGGCGATTTCCGCGCTCCACCCGCCCTGTCGCGGGCCCTCTTCCACCACCACGGCGCGCCCGGTCTTCATTACGGAGGTTTTCACCAACTCCCAGTCAAAGGGCACAAGGCTGCGCGGGTCAATCACTTCCGCGCTGATTCCTTCCGAGGCCAACTGCTCGGCGGCAGCGAGCGCGCGGTGCATCATCAGGAGGGTGCCGATGATCGTAACATCCTGGCCTTCGCGCCGCACGATACCCTTGCCCAGCGGCACCACGTAGTCCTCCGCAGGAACCTCACTCGAGGCATCAACCGCGCCCGACTCCGCGCGCGCTCCCTTCGATCCATAGAGGAGCTTGTGTTCGAACATGAGCACGGGGTTGTCATCGCGAATCGCCGCTTTCAGCAACCCCTTGGCATCATAAGCTGTGGCGGGAACCACAATTTTGATGCCGGGCACACTGAACAGGAGGGCTTCGGGGTTCTGTCCATGCTGGGCGCCGCGCCCCGTCGCTCCCACGGGCGCGCGCATCACCAGGGGCACGGTAACTTTCCCGCCCGACATGTACCGCATTTTGGCAATCTGGTTCACTACTTGATCCATGGCGCAGTAAAGGAAGTCCGCGTACTGGACGTCGACGACGGGCCGCAATCCCATCATGGCCGCGCCCAGCGAGGCGCCGAAAAATCCCGCTTCCGACATGGGGGTGTCAATGATGCGGTCGCGAAAATCCTTTTCCAGGCCTAGCGTCACGGTAAAGGCGCCGCCCCAACCTCCACGAATGCCAATGTCTTCTCCCATGCAAAAAACCCGCTCATCGCGGGCCATCTCTTCCCGCAGCCCTTCGCGCAACGCTTCGGCAATCGTCAGCCGTGCCATATCTTTTCCCTTCCTTACACGTAGAGATCGTTCAACGCTTCCTCGGGAGCGGGGTCCGGCGCCGCCATGGCGGATTTCACCGCCACTTCAATTTCCGCATCAATGTCCCGGCCGATCGCATCGAGTTCCGCTTCCGTAGCAATCTGGCCGGCCAGCAAGTGATTGCGAAAGCGGGCAATAGGCTCCCGCTGAAGGGCGCTCTTTCGCTCCTCCTCCGGCTGGTAATTGCCGGGGTCGCGCCGCGAGTGGCCGGTGATGCGGTAAGTCATGCATTCGACCAGCGTGGGCCCTTCGCCACGCCGGGCGCGATGCAGGGCTTCCTGTGCCGTCTCGAAGACCTTCACCACGTCGTTGCCGTCAATCGTTACGCCGGGAATGCCGTAGCACGCGGCGCGGTCGGAAAGCTTTTTGACGCGGACCATGTCAAAGGTCGGCGTGGACGCGGCGTAGAGATTGTTCTCAATAACGTAAACCACGGGCAGCGACCAGACCGCGCCCATGTTCACCCCTTCGTGAAACGCACCTTCGTTCACCGCGCCGTCACCCACAAAGCATATGGCCGCGTGCGTCTGCTTTTTCATCTTGAAGGCCAGAGCCATGCCCGTAGCCATGGGGACCGCTCCCGCCACAATGGCGATGGCCGGGGCCATGCCTTTTTCCAGGTCGCCGACGTGCATCGAGCCGCCTTTGCCTTTGCAGCAGCCGGTGGTTTTTCCAAACAGCTCGTGCAGGAGGGAAGCGGGGCTCAGCCCGCGCGCCAAAGCGTGGCCGTGCGGCCGGTGCGTGCTGGTAATTACATCGCCGGCCTCGAGCGCGCTGCAAAAGCCCACGGCAATCGCCTCCTGCCCGTGGTACTGATGGATGGTGCCGGGCATGATGCCTTCCAGGAACAGGAACTTGATGCGTTCCTCAAATTTCCGGATCAGCACCATCCGGCGATAAAGCGAAAGGAGAAACTCTTTCTCGTAGGGCATTCCTGCTCTCCAACCGTTTTTGTTCGCAATATTGAATGCAAAAGGCTACTCGAAGGAGTTGTGCCCGTCAACAAATACCGGAGCAGATACCGGAGCTTATGAGAACCTCTCGGCCTTGGCGGGGTCGAACCGTCCGCCCCTTGCGGGATTGCGTGGAGCGCAACTCTGCGGCTGGCCGAAATGCAAAGCTCTCTGTTGGCCGTGATCCACATGTCGGATTGCGCAGAGCGCAGCTCTGCGGTGGAGATTAGTCATCAAAGAGATGGCCCGGTTACTAAGGCAGTGACTGTGGCTATGCCGGTTTTTATCTTTTGACATTTGCATTTTGACTTTTACATTTTGACTTTTGCATTTTGACTTTCCCTTACTTCACTGCGTCTCCGCATTGGAGATAAGTCGGTTATAATGCAATATCTTCGGGCTACCGGCCCTTAAGAGGAGCGTCAAACGTGCGGATTAGGAAGGCGGTCATCACCGCGGCAGGCGGCAATCAGCGGGCTCTTCCCCTCCAGACTCTCATCCAAGATGGAACGGAAAAATCCGTTTTGAGCATCCTGATCGAACAGGCCCTCACCGCAAATATTGGCGAAATTTGCGTGGTGGTCTTCCCCGGCGACGAGACCCGCTACGCGCAGGCTGCCGGGAACCTTGCCGGCGCCGTGCGATTCGTTCCCCAGCAGCAACCGCCGCGGGGATACGGCCACGCCATTTACTGTGCGCGCGAATTTGTGGGCCAGGAGCCCTTCCTGCACATGGTGGGAGATCACCTCTACGTGAGTGCCGCGAAGCCCGGCGTCGAGCGCCTGGTGGAGTTGGCGGAGGCTGAGTCGTGCTCCGCCTCCGGAGTTCAGCCCACTCGCGAAAGCCTGCTCCCCCGATTTGGGGCCGTGGCGGGACGCCGCATGTCCGGCCGGACGGGCGTCTATCGCGTGGAGACGGTCATCGAAAAACCCACGCCCACGGAAGCCGAGCAGCGCCTCATGGTGCCGGGCATCCGGGCGGGCTACTATCTCTGCTTCTTTGGGATTCACGTCTTCACTCCCACCTTGATGGAGATCCTGGGACAGATGCTGGCCAGTGATCCCAGCCGCAGCCTCACACTTTCCGCCGCGCTCGCCGAACTCGCCCGGCAGGAGCAATACCTGGCGCTGGAGGACACGGGGCGGCGTTACGATCTCGGCGCGCGCTACGGATTGCTCACCGCGCAATTAGCCCTGGCGCTGAACGGCCGCGACCGCGACGAAGTGCTGACGCATCTGCTGGAACTTTTGGCGGAGCGTGAAATGACCTCGGGGAAGGTGTAGCGCATGGGCGTCATGCGGGGCGGGGGGATGGGGATGAGCACGCACGCCGAGCGCATTCCGCACGGGCGCCGAGCGCCCGCCGGGCGCGGCGAGTTGCCCAAGCCCAAACCCAACCTGAAGAAACTGGGGCCGCAGATTTGGGCCCTGGTGGCGCCGCGCAAGTGGCTGCTGGTGGCAGGGATGGGATTGATGGCCATCAACCGCGTGGCCGGCCTGGTGTTGCCATATACCTCGAAACCCCTGCTCGATAAGGTGCTTTCTCCGGCGCATCCGCGCCCCGACCTGCTGCCCCGCATCATTGCGCTGGTCTTCTCGGCCATGGTGGTGCAGGCCATCACGTCTTTCTCCCTCACGCAATTGCTCTCCAAGGCCGGCCAACGACTGATTGCGGAGATGCGCCGCGAGGTGCAACGCCACGTGGGCCTGCTATCCGTCGCCTACTACGATGAGAACCGCACCGGCACGCTGGTGGCGCGCATCATGACCGACGTGGAGGGTGTGCGCAACCTGGTGGGAACCGGGTTGGTGGACTTTGTGGGCGGCATGCTGACCGCCGTGCTGGCCTTTCTTTATCTCCTGCATCTCAGCGTCACCGTCACGCTGACGGTCTTCACCGTGATCGGCGCGTTCGTCTTTGTCTTACAGTACGGCTTCAAAGTGATCCGTCCCATCTTCCGCGAGCGGGGCAAAATCAACGCGGAGGTTACAGGACGCTTGACCGAGTCGCTGGGGGGAGTGCGGGTCATCAAGGGCTATCACGCCGAAGCTCGTGAGGCGGGGGTTTTCTCTGCCGGTGTGGAGCGGCTGCTGCAAAATGTAATGAAGTCGCTGACCATGACCAGCGCCCTCGCGGCCGCGTCCATGACGGTCTTAGGGCTCGTTTCGTCGGTGGTGATGTGGTTGGGCGGGCACCGGGTGCTGGGGAACACCTGGACGGTGGGCGACTACTTCAGTTACAACATGTTTCTCGCCTTCATGATTGCGCCCGTGTTCCAGGTTGTGAACGTCGGCACGCAATTGACGGAGGCATTCGCCGGCCTCGACCGCACCAATGAAATCATGGCTGAGCTCGAAGAGAATCAGAGCCCCGGGCGCACCATAAGAATGCCGCCCATTCAGGGCACGGTGCGCTTTGAAGAGGTGGAGTTTGCCTATGACCCGGGAAAGCCGGTGCTGCACGGAATCAGCTTCCGGGCGGAGCCGGGAACGGTGACAGCGCTGGTGGGGTCTTCAGGATCGGGCAAGTCCACCATCATCAGCCTGCTGTGCGCCTTCCATACGCCCACCAAGGGCCGCGTGGTGGTGGACGATGTGGACCTTGCCCACGTGGATTTGAACACCTTTCGCTCGCAGTTGGGCGTGGTGCTTCAGGATTCGTTTCTCTTCGATGGGACGATTCGCGAGAACATCATGTTCTCGCGCCCGGAGGCGAGCGAGGAGCAGTTTCTGTTTGCCTGCCGGACGGCTCGTGTGGACGAGTTTGCCGAGCGCTACCCAGAGGCCTACGACACGATTGTGGGCGAACGCGGCGTGAAGCTCTCGGGGGGACAGAGGCAACGGCTTTCCATTGCCCGCGCGCTACTCGCGGAGCCCCGCATCCTCATCCTCGATGAGGCCACCAGTTCGCTCGACTCCGAATCCGAAGCCATGATTCAGGCCGGGCTGAATCAACTGATGCAAGGGCGCACCACCTTCGTCATCGCCCACCGCCTCTCCACCATCCGCCGCGCCGACCAGATTCTGGTGGTCGAGCAGGGACTCATTGTGGAGCGAGGCAACCACGCCGAGCTTTTCGCCCTGGGCGGGCGCTATTATGACCTTTACACCCGCCAGCACGGCCTGGAGGCGAACTTGTTCCTTGCGCCGGGCGAAGGCGACGTGGTGCCGGCGGAATAGATCGTGAATTCAAGGGTCAGGCCACCATCCCGAAGGCCATCCGCGAGCATCTGCGCTTAAAGCCGGGGGACCGCGTAGAGTTTTTTGTTCATCCTGACGGCACGGTGGTTCTCCTCCCCAAACTCCCCGCCTCGGCGTTAAGGGGTATCCTTGGGAGATCCCTGGGGCCGCAAACGATTACGCGGAACGGCCGCAAGGGCGCCGTCATCGTTGCCGCTGACGAATGGGAGCGCAAGACCCGGCGCAAGGGCAACCTGGCGGAGTTCTTTGCGTCCTCACCTCTGCGGCGGTCCGGATCGAAGATTGACCGCCTGCGCGGTCGCGTTCGCAAAGCGGGATTATGAGTTTTCTGGTGGACGCCTGCTTTCCAGATCCGCCCCCCTCTTCAAGAAAACCGGCCGGCAGGCCCCTGCCGTTATCCTCCATATGGTCTATAAAGCAGTCGTTTTGAGTTAGGTGACACTCACTGTCGCCGCAGCGCCTATTCGAAACCCCTGCGTCACTGCGCCCCGTGAGGCCCCTACCGCCGCCCATTTGGCTACTTCTACAGGTAGGCGACGTCCAAGTGAACCCTCAGATTGCGCTCGAGTCGTGGCCAGAACCCGAAGAGCCTTGTGCGACCCCAATCCGTCACGTACTATACTCAACCTTATACGAGGTCACGGTATGAGTTTCCGCTCAACTCGAATCAATGTTCTCGCCCTTTTGACTCTGGCTATTCCCGGGGCAGTGCGGTGCCGTTGTGCACGGGGGCAACAAGCGGGTCCGCTTCGGGAGTCCCGACAGATTCTGCAAAAGTTGGCGGATTTCTCGCCCGACCCATGCGGCCCTCCGTACGGAAGGGAGAACGACTGGCATTCCGCTTATGCTGAGTCCCTTCTTTTCCAGAAGGCAGAGCACATCGTCACCGAGGAACTGAACAGCCATACCGCCGGTCCGGGCTCGCCGCGGGAACATGCCGAACAGGCGTTGAGGAGACTCGAGCGTGTGAGTGCCGACGTCAACGCCTCCTGGCCTGAGATGAACCGCTTCCATTTTGAAGTGTTGGACCTCCCGCCTGCGTTGATTATCAAAATGTCGGTGCGTGCCGACGACACGTTCTCCGTCTTCGGCATCCCCGCGGAAGTTTCTGGCAAGCCCAATCGGTATTGGCACAGCATTGGTTGGGTGGGGGAGTCTGATGAGCACAACGTGCCGCAAACCCGTCTCGATCTCTATCCTCTGCACCGAGGGCCTTCTGGAAACGCGCGGTTCCTTGCCAGCTTCAGTTTTAGCGGCTGTGCAGGCAGCTTCGGCGTTGGCTATGATGCTTGGGAGTGGGACCCAAAAGGTGACGGGAATCTTGAGAAGATTATCAAACAGGCCGGCGCTTCTGGGCTGAGTGACAAAGTAGAGGGATTTCCACAGATCGGCAAGCTCCAAACCGAAGGCGCGGCGATTACTCTGCCGTATTGCTGGTTTTCGCCGATAGACACCTGGGACAATCCGAGTCTGTGCGCGGTCGATACTTACGACATCTCCGGCGACCAGATAAAGTTTCGCACCCGCGAATATAACCGACCCGACGTGCTGCCCATTGCTAAGGCCATCGAATATGCCGAGCAGCGGGACTACCCTGCCGTCCTCGCATATTGCGCTTCTGAGGATGTAGCGCGCAGGTTGGTCCGCGATACTGGGCCGTACTTTTTTGCCGGCGATCTCAAAGTGACCCCCACAGGAGAGGGAAAGGAGCGCGTCGAAATGGAATCCACTCGCGTTGACGTGGAGAAGCGCGCCGGCCGTTGGCTGGTAGTCGCATTCAGCTTCGAGTAGTGCCACTTATAAGGCTCGCGTCCGCCGCGTCAGAGTGGGACCTTGGCGGTTCACCTAGCAGGGCCAGAACTAAATCACGGGCACTTTACAGTGCACTCGGACGTTGGACTGACGGCACAGGTACGCGTATTTTGCGTGCCTGCGTGGCTTTTCGTCTCATCGTCGCGATTAGGGGTATCGTAACACCGGTCAATTTGGGAAGAACCACGGAGGAACGCAGACGGCGCGTGCCTCCGCGTTACCCAACGTCTGCGGCATCAGGCACTTCGCCGATGAACGGCCAAACCGTGCCTTAGGCGCGTCGCCGCCGAAGAATTCCGCCGAGGCAGCGCCAGACAGTTCGGCAGACAAGCCGAAGGATTCATCATGATGAGAATGAACGGCCTAACCACCGAAGTGGTAGCCGGACTGTCCAGCCATCGCTCCGCCCCGGCTATCTTGGGGCCAAATTCCTTCTTCCCCGGCCTCGCCATGGTGTTCATCGCTCGTTATGCCTGTATTTAGGGTAAGATCGTGTCTCCGCGTCTTGGCGCCTCGGCGCGAGAACAATTTGCAGGAATCAAAGATGCTATCTCGCGCTGAGACGCTGAGACGCAGAGGAATAAGTATCAGGGAGGATATAGGGAAGACGTGAGTCTGTTAACGGAAGTCATTACCGCGCGTGACCCGAACACTCGCAATCAATCATTGGACTCGCTGTGCCGCGCTGCCACGCGGGAAGACTTGTTGGGTGAATGTGCGGCGCTCGACCGTTTTCGCCGCAGCAGCGACAATCTCTACGAGCGCGTGCGGGCACTGTTTTTCCTCTATGCCATTCATCGGTTTCACATCTCCTCGCGGCCAGGGATCGGTTCACGCGCGCTGATTCCGTTTGCCGGTTACACCAATCTTCTGAAGCGCCGGTTTGAAGAAGCTCTGGATGTCTTCCTCGCCGCCCAGTCCGCCTCGGGGCCGAGTGCCGCCCTTTCCAGCGCGCTCGCGGCAGGCTACCGCTCACTGGGCTTCCAGACGCTCGCGGACCAGGTGCGGCGCAGCGTGCGCTCCGAGCGCGGCAATCAGTGGATGTTCCGCGCCGCGCATCCGGAAGACGCCCCGCTGCGCATTCGCCCCGAACTGCTGAAGCGCGAATCCCCCGATCAGCTCTTCCCCATCCTGCGCGAAGCCACCCCTGTCCGCATGGACCTGAGCCACAGCGGGTGGAGCGACATCTTCTTTCTGGGAATGGATTTCCCCGAGGGCGCGCGCGTGCTCAACATTTCCATCGACCTGAGCGTGCGCAGCGCCGGCGCGCCCCAGCCGCCCGTGGAAGCATGGTTCCGCGTCATCGATCAACCGGTGTTGCGCCTGGTCAGCGTCGACCTTCAGTGCAGCGCGGAAATCGGCTCGATTGCGGAAGTTTTCGATTTCGCGCACGACTACCTGGGACTGCTTAAGGCCGCGGTGATTGCTTCCGGCATCGTACCACCGGGCATGGAGGGCGCCGCTCAGCCTCTCGCCGACGTGCTGGCCCATTTGACCGGCCGGGCGGGCCACGGCGTCGAAATCGTCAGCAAGGTGAACGATATTCCCCGCGGCTCGCGCCTGGCCGTATCCACCAGCCTTTTGGCCTGCCTCATTTCCTTGTGCATGCGCGCGACCAACCAGATCCGCACGCTTACGGGCGGCCTGTGCGAAGACGACCGCCGCCTGGTGGCGGCGCGCGCCATCTTGGGCGAATGGCTGGGGGGCTCGGGAGGCGGCTGGCAGGATTCCGGCGGCGTTTGGCCCGGAATCAAGTTGATTCACGGCGTCGCGGCCCAGGAGGGCGACCCGGAATTTGGCGTCAGCCGCGGCCGCCTGTTGCCGAATCACCAGATTCTTGGCCCTGAGGAAGTGCGGCCGGAAACGCGCCAACAACTTCAGCAAAGCCTGGTGCTTGTCCACGGCGGTATGGCGCAGGATGTGGGCCCCATTCTGGAGATGGTCACGGAGAAATACCTGCTCCGTTCCGAAAGCGAGTGGCGCAGCCGGATTGAAGCCGGCGACATTTTCGATGACCTCATGGCGCGCTTGAAGAGCGGAGACATTCGCGGCCTGGGCGCCGGGACGCAGCGGAATTTTGATGGCCCCATTCAAACCATCATTCCCTGGGCGGGAAATCTCTACACCGACACGCTGATTCGCCGCGTGCGCGGAGAAATGGGCGACGACTTCTGGGGCTTCTGGATGCTGGGGGGAATGTCCGGCGGGGGCATGGGCTTTCTCTTTGCACCGCATTCCAAAGCCTCGGCGCAGGAGCGCTTGCAGGCCATCATGAGCGACACCAACCGTGCCATGGAACATGCGGTTCCCTTCGCCATGGAGCCCGTCGTCTACGAATTCGCCATCAACGAACAGGGCACCGAGGCCGTCCTCTTTGAAGCCGACTCGGCACTTATGCCGGCGGGCTATTACGGGATGGCCGTGCCCGCGCTTCTGCGCATGGAATCCCGCCTGCTTTCGCCCGTGCGCCGCCTGGAACTGGAACGCTTCACCGCCGCCTGCCACACCGTGCTGGAATTCCAGGGGATGGTGCAGCACGTCTTCGAGCACCTCATCCCGCAGAGCCCGCCCAAAGCCGACCGCTCGCAAAGCCTCGACGCGCTGCTCGAAACCTACGGGTTTGATCGCGTGGAGCACGAACAGATTCAGGCGGACTTGCGCGCCGGCCGCGTGGGCCTTGCGCAGAATCGCCTTCCCATCACCAGCCGCATCACCGACGTGGGCGCCGAAGATCTCTTTGATGCCACCGCGGGCGTGGCGCCGAAATACCAGGAAATCGGCAAGGACGCGCTGGCGGCGGGGATGGTGGCGGTGGTATCGCTCGCGGGCGGCGCGGGCACCCGTTGGACAAGAGGCGCGGGCGTGGTCAAAGCGCTCAATCCCTTCTGCCGATTGGGCGGCAAACACCGCAGCTTCATCGAGGTGCACCTGGCCCGCAGCCGGCGCACCGGACGCCTGTGCGGCACGCCTCTGCCCCATGTCATCACCACCAGCTACCTGACGCACGAGGCCATTCAGGCGCATCTTCTCGCCGAGCGCAATTACGATTATCCCGGCCCTTTATTGCTGTCGCCCGGCCGCTCCATCGGGTTGCGCTTTGTGCCCATGGAACGGGACCTGCGCTTTGCGTGGGAAGAGTTGCCACAGCAGATGCTCGACGAGCAGGCGCAAAAGGTTCGCGACAGCTTGCGCGCCACCCTCATCGCGTGGGCTCGGCAAATGGGCGAAGGCTCGAGCTACACCGATAACGTGCCGATGCAATGCCTGCACCCGGTCGGCCACTGGTACGAAGTGCCCAACCTGCTGCGCAACGGCACGCTTTTGCGGCTGATCCAGGAAAGGCCGCGCTTGAAATACCTCATGGTCCATAACATTGACACCGTGGGCGCCGACGTCGACCCGGGGCTGCTCGGTTACCACATCGAGGAAGGCGCAGCGCTGACCACCGAAGTCATCGCCCGGCAGGTGGAAGACCGCGGCGGCGGCCTGGCCCGCGTCGACGGCCGCGTGCGGTTAATCGAAGGGCTGGCCCTCCCCAGCGAAGAGATCGAATCCCGCCTCTCTTGGTATAACAGCGCGACCTATTGGATCGATATCGACAAATTGACCGAACTTTTCGGCCTGACCCGTGACGCCCTTGGTCGTCCTCAAGCAGTGAATGACGCGGTGCGTCACTTGGCGTCGCGTATGCCCACCTACATCACCCTGAAGGACGTCAAAAAACGCTGGGGGAAAGGCCAGGAAGATGTCCTGCCCGTGGCACAGTTTGAAAAGCTTTGGGGCGACATGACTTCCCTTCCGGAACTCCCCTGCCGGTTTGTGGCCGTGGCCCGCAAGCGCGGACAACAACTCAAGGAACCGGCACAACTCGATGGCTGGCTGCGCGATGGGTCCGCGGCATACGTCGAATCCCTCTGCGACTGGGGCCCTTGAAGCACCCACCACCCACGCTAAAGTTTTGGCGAAGAGTGCCGATGAAACAGGCGGAAGGGCCTGTGGCGCTGCACCGGCTGGCGTCGCGGATGGCCCCGGTTTCACAACACGCATTTCATCCGACCTCATCGAGGAGCGGCGAGCGGTGATTTCCATAAAAAAGTACATGGACCTGGACTCGAGCGAGCTGAACAAGTACCACCCGCCGAGCCCCGAGGAACTTCTGACCTCGATCCTGGAGGCCTATCGGGCGGCGCTCGGCG
>Ga0326727_10005003_pt1 | contig 38580 bp, 34 predicted proteins | sample MB2enrmetagenome_FD_207643 | JGI IMG/M metagenome (GOLD analysis project Ga0326727, IMG submission 207643) | Lab enriched peat soil microbial communities from McLean, Ithaca, NY, United States - MB29MY | ecosystem: Environmental > Terrestrial > Soil > Wetlands > Peat | place: USA: New York...
GAGCCCGTCTCCGCTTCACCGGCATCATCAGCATAAAACCATTGCCGGATCGATGGGAAGCAATTATCATCGAACGGTAACCAGTGTCTTAACTGCTTGTCTCAGCCCAGGGGGCCACCCCAAAGCCGTTCTCAGCTTGAAGGATTAAGGCGCGACCATCCCATGTGCACATTACACGGTCATGCCAGGGTCGTTTGACGAATTCCTGAGTTATGTCGATTGCGGCCTGTGGTCCCGAACAAACCGGCACGCCGTGGCAAGCGAGAACTACCCGGTAATGGGTTTTCCCGTGGCTCACTTCGTTCATGGTGGCACACACGAAGCGCACGCATCGACCCCCCGGCCGCTACCCCGGCAGAATGCCCTTGCCCTCGGTGCAGGTGTAGCGGCCCGCCTGGAGGTTCTTATACTCTTCGGTGCGGCCGCTCGGCCAGGAGATCACTGCGCGGTCGATGCTCGGCCGATGGCCGAGACCAAACGTCACTGGCAGCTCCGACTGCGATAGGAAACTCGATCCGCTCTTCACCAGCCGCGAGCTGGTTTCCCCGCCGTAGTAGATGCGCACCAGCGAGCCAATGGCGTCGTGATTCGACTTCGTGCCAATCAGCCGGAAGCGGATGCTGCGATTCCCCGCCGTCTGGTCGTTGCGGTACAGGAACGCGGGGCCGTGGTTGGTGGTGATGAGCACGTCGAGGTCGCCGTCGTTGTCGAAGTCGCCGAAGGCCGCGCCGCGCCCCACTCGCGGCGTGTCGAAGCCGCCGCCCACCCGGTCGGCCACGTCCTCGAAGCCGTTGTGGCCCTTGTTGAGGAACAAGTGCGGCGGTTGCTCGTAGCGCGCCTCGCGGCTGATGCGGCGGAAGGTGTCGTCGATATGGCCGTTCACCACCAGCAGGTCGAGTTTGCCGTCGAGGTCCGCGTCGAAGAAGAAGCAGCCGAAGCCGAGGCTGCGCCGCGACATCCGGCCGATGTCCGAGCCCGGCGCCAGATCGATGTAGCTGCCCGATTTGTCCTTGCGGTACAGGCCCAGCATCTCGTTATCGAAGTTGGTCACCACCAGGCTGGGCACGCCGGAGTTGTCGTAATCGCCCGCGTCCACGCCCATGCCGGCGCGCGCTTTACCGTCCTCGCTGAAGGCCACGCCCGCGCGCAACGCCACGTCCTCGAAACGGCCGTCGCGCCCGTTCCGGTACAGCTTGTTGGGTTGCGTGTCGTTGGCCACGAACAGATCGGGCCAGCCGTCCATGTCGTAGTCGAGCATGGCCACGCCCAGCGATTTCGAGGAAGTGTCGAAGATGCCGCTCTTCGCGGTGACATCCTCGAATGTCCCGTTGCCGCGATTGCGAAACAGCCAGCACGTGGCGCCGTGATAGGCTTCCGGCGTGCAGTAGGCTTTGGTGGTTCCGTCAAGGCTGCAGAAGATGTCGGTTTCGGCGGACCACTTCACGTAGTTGCAGACGAACAGATCCAGATAGCCGTCGCGGTTGTAGTCGAACCACAGGGCCGACGTGCTCAGGCCCTGATGATTGCCGAGTCCGGCTTTCATCGTGACATCGACAAACGTGCCGTGGCCGGTGTTCCGGAACAGCCGGCTCTGGCCGACACAGGTGACGAAGATGTCGGGGAAGCCGTCGTTATTGTAGTCGCCTACGGCCACGCCCATGCCGTACATCTCGATATCGAGACCGGCCGCCCGAGTGACGTCGCTGAAGGTGCCATTGCGATTGTTGCGATACAGGCGCATGGTGCTGCGCTGGCGTTTGTGGCCGGGCCAGTCCATGCCGTTGACGATGAGAATATCCTGCCAGCCGTCGTTGTCGTAGTCGAAGAAGGCGCAGCCGGGTCCCAGCGTCTCGGGCAGATACTTGCCGCCGAACGCGCCGCTGTTGTGCTGGTAGGCGATGCCCGCCGGCGCGGTCACATCCACCAGGCGGAAGCCCAGCGGCGGATTGGACGCGGCCCGCAAAAGCGGGGCGGCCGCGGCGCCCAGCAGAAACTGCCTGCGATTCACGGGAGTTGCACGAGCCCCTTCCGCACCGCGTACAGCACCAGCTCCGCGGTGCGATGAATTCCCAGCGCCTCCATGATGTTGGCGCGGTGCACGGAGACCGTATTCACGCTCAATTCCAGCAGCGCGGCGATCTCCTTATTCGATTTTCCCTCGGCGATCAGTTGCAGCACCTGCTTCTCGCGCGCGGTCAGCTTCTCCTCGCTTTCGTCGTAATCGCCGGGCGTGGAACTGATCAGGCCGGGGCCGATCACCTGCTGCCCGGCGGCCACCTTCTTCACGGCGCTGGCCAGATCGATGTCGGCCGCGTTCTTGAGGATGTAGCCGCGCGCGCCCGCCTTGAGCGCGTTGCGCACGTAGTTCTCCTCCGAGTACATGCTGAGGATCAGAATGGCCGTCTTCGGCAGCACCTTGAGGATCTCGATGGAGGCCTGCATGCCGTTTAGGCCGGGCATGGCCATGTCCATGACGATAACCTGCGGCTTGAGCTCCTGAGCCAGGCGGATGGCCTCGCTGCCGTCCTGGGCCTCGCCGACCACGCGGATGCCCGCTTCGTCTTCCAGCATGCGCCGGAACCCCTTGCGCACCAGGCTGTGATCGTCCGCCAGCAGAACCGAGATTTCACTGCTCACCTGCGACCGCCTCCCCTTTCGGATGTTTCCGTCCCTTCTGCAACGACGGGCACGCGAAGCCGCACCAGGGTTCCGCCTCCGGTTGGGTGCAGGAATTCAACGCCGCCCTTCAACAGCTCCGCCCGCTCCCGCATGGCCACCATGCCGATGCCGCGCCGTTCGGTCCGATCGTCGCCCGACGCCGGCCCCACGCCCTGGTCGCGCACTTCCAGTTGCAACTGGGCGGGTGCGAAGTGCAGGCGCACCGACACGCTCTCGCACCGCGCGTGCCGGGCGACGTTGTTGAGCGCCTCCTGCAACACGCGGTATACGTGAATGGCGACGGTGTCGGGGATCGCCTCGCTCTCGCCCGTCTTCTCGTAAACGACGGCGATGCCGGTCTGCTTCTGGAAGACCGGAAGATACCAGTCGATGGCCTGCTCCAGCCCGCCTTCGTCGAGGATGGAGGGGTGCAACACCAGCGAGAGACTGCGCACGCGCTCCAGCGTTTGCTGCGCCACATCCCGGACTTCGCGGACATCTTCCTTGAACGAATCGGGCACGTCTTGTTTCGCGGCGCGGGTGAGCATGGCGCCGATAGCGGTCAGAATCTGCCCGAACTCGTCGTGCAATTCGCGCGAGATGGAACGCAGCACCTCTTCCTGCATGGTAATCAGCTTGCGGGCGAGGTCCCGGCGCTCGCCGGAGAGGCTGGCCAGGCGCTCGAACAGGCGGCGGTTGGAGTAGATGAGGTACAGGGTGATGAAGGAGAGGCTGAACAGCATGGCGGCGACAAAGATGTAGACGTTGCGCTCCACGCCCACGTAGATCTGCTGGATGCGCGCCATGGCCTGGTCTTCGGCCTCGTAGTTCCCCACCAGCAGGCGGGAGACGCTGAAGGTGACGCTCTGTTCCGCCTGGGTGGTGGTGCGAACAATCTCCAGCGCCTCCTTCTGGTGGCCGGCGGCGGCGAGCGCGAAGGCGCGGTCGAGCTGGGCCCACAGGCGCGTCAGCGAGTCGGCCAGGAAGTGCTGGCGGTCCGGGCTGCGCTCGGCGGGGGCGAGCTTCTGCTCCAGCCGCATGGCGTCGTCGAGGTCCATGCGCAGGCCGGCGATCTGGCCTTTGTACGCCGCCAGCCCATAGGGCTCGTCGCCGCCGATCATATCTCGCATGGTGATGGCCAGCGAATTCAGACTGCTCTGGATGCGCAGCAGTTGCAGCGAATCGCGGCGGTTGCGGTCCACCACGCGGGTCTGCAGATCGCGCAGGCCGGCAATCTGGACCAGCGAAAACCAGGAGAACACACCGACGGCCACCAGCGTCACCACCAGGCCGGCCATCAGACGCGGGGTGGGCGAAGACGGTGTCCTTTCCATGGAAGAGGCTGCCTAACAGGATAGCGTGGGGCGGGCGGAGGGAGCGGGAAGGTCGACTACGCGCAGCATGCCTTGCCGTTCCGATTCAGCATCCGGAATGATCGGATAGATCTTGCGAAGTTCCAGTGAGGCGGGAACATCGTCGTTTCGGACGCATACGACGTACCCGAGATTGCCGGACGTCAATGGGCGCATAATCAATCCAGAAAGCGCTTGATCTTCAACTCGTTCTTGCCGATTCGGCGTGCCTCGTACCAGTGCACCTCGGCTGGTTTCACCGTGGCATCTTCGAGTCGCACGCGGGCGTTGGCCTTGCGCTTCCGCCACCGGCCAGATCCATAGTTCCTTCGCAGCCTCTGCAACTCGCGGATCGAGGAGCCCGCGCAATGCGTTCGATATTCTGAATCAGCCCGAGGATCTCGAACATGCCCCTCATTGTATCGAGGGAGAACTAATCCCGGCTTACACGAACGCGGCTTTCGCCGCGTGTTGGGCATGGCCGTTTCAGCCACCGAACCGGATGAAAACTGCCGGGAGCGGCGAGGGATGAAGCAGGGAAAGGCGGGGCTGAGAGCCCCGCGCAGGCCGAGGGCCTGCCCCACAGGGCCGGACGGCGCCCTGCGCTGTGTTTTCCAGGGTGTCCCATGTCCACGACTACCGCCCGGCGGCGGAAAGATACACCCGCGGACGGTGATCCTTCGGCAAATCGAGGCGAAGCGTACCTGCGCGATCGGCCTCGAATTCCTGCATCTCTTCGTCCTCTATCTCCACGTTGTACTTCGCGCCCGCCCTGCCGCCAACGACAAACAACGTATCGGCGCCGGCCTCCACGCGCAGGGGGACGCGCCATTCGACCACCTCGGCCGAGCCCACCTCCAGCGACCGGGGCGCGCCGGCGGCAGGGCCCATCTCCAGCACACGGACGCGGCCGTCCTCGAACAACTGGAACTCGCCACCCACGATGCCGAACCAGCGCGCGTCCTCGTCCCAGGAGGAGCGCACGAACAGCGCCCCTCGCCGCGCATCGTAAAACACCAGCGGAAGCAGCGCGTAGGCGAGTCCGGGCTGATACGGGTTCGCCCACAGGAACTCGTACGGCGAGCCGAACGGATCGCGCATGATGAATCGGTCCTCGATGAGGAAACCCTGCGCGTACTGGGTTTCGGTGGCGTTGGTGTCGGAAGCCACCATGGCCAGACCGGCGGCGCGAGCCAGAGCCGCACCACTCAGATCGGGTTCCCCGTTCCCGTTCCACACCGGAATCCGGTATTCGTTCGCCGCAGCCTCATACGGAGCCGGGTAGAAGCTGGCCACGTACCAGAGTGGCAGCGGCTTGAAGTAGCCGGGCGCATCCTCGCGCAGGTCGATATTCAAGTTGTCGCGAATGGCGTGGACGATTTCGAAGAGAGGATACAGCTCGGCCTGGGTGAAACCGAGGTCGCCGGAGCGGAGCCCGGGAACTGTTTGTTCGCGCCACCAGTGTTCCACCACGGATTGGAGCGCCCGTTCCGTCGCGGCCGGCTCGTAATCGGCAACCGCGATCGCGGCGAGAACACGATCGCGAACCGCACGCACGCCGCGCCCGTCTTCTGAGGAAAGGGCTCCGAGCAGGCGGCGAGCGATGGCCCTGCGCTCGTCTTCGGATAGTGCATCGCGGCACCAGTCCAGCACCAGGGCGAGCTGGCGCGTGTCTTTGTTATCGCCGAGAGCCCACGCCGCGGCTTTGCGGCCAGCGGTCTTGTCCCCGCTCGCCGCAAAAACCAGCGCCTCGGCGAAGCCAGGCTCCCGCATCGCCGCGCCGCCACTGAGCAGGGCGTTGAATTGCATCCAGCGGATGGACTGGCGTTCGCGTTCCCGGCGCAGAAGGCGCAGCCGTTGCGGGCGCAGGAAGAGGCGCGGAGCGCCGGTGTACACGCGGTATTGGTCCGGTGGGGTCTCGGCGGCCGCCGGAACCAGGGGGAGAGTCAGGGCCCCCAGCGCGGCAACGAAGGCTTCAGACGTGCGCGTCCAGCATTTTCTGGACATCGGACTTGCCGACGGCGCCCACGCGCTGGTCCACCACGCGGCCACCCTTGAACAGCAGCAGGCTGGGGATGCCGCGGATGTTGTAGCGCATGGCCGTGCCGCCGTTTTCGTCCACGTCCAGCTTCCCCACCTTCACCTTGCCCGCATAATCGCCGGCGATGGCGTCCAGCGTTGGGGCCATCATCTTACAGGGCCCGCACCACTTGGCCCAGAAGTCCACCAGAACCGGGACCTCGGAGTTCAGAACGTCCGTATCAAAACCTGCGTCGGTAAAGGTGACTGTGTTCTCGCCTGCCATGTTTTTCGTTTCAGCTCCGGAGTATAGGATGCCAGGCCGGCTGGAATTGATTCAAGCCGCCCCTGAACCATTCTAGAGCAGTGCGGCGGGCAGGACGGGGAAATTGGGGGCCGATCCGGAGACCAGATAGAGTGTCCCCAGTTTTTCCCCGTTTTGCCCGCTCCTTTTCCTACAGCAGCGAAATCGGCTTTGTTTCCGTGCCCGTCACCAGCGCGGGCGTGGGGAACTCCGTGGGAGGCACGTTCAGCAGCCGCGGCTTGATCACCAGCAGCGTGTTGGTGAGGTCGGTGTCGCGGGTATTAGTGCTGAGCAGCCGGCCCAGCAGCGGGACGTTCGCCAGCCCGGCGATGCCCCCGAGACTGGCCGCCTCGGTGCTGCTCATCAGTCCGGTGACGACAGCCCATTCGCCCTCGCGAAGCCGCACGGTGGATTCGAACTTGCGGTCGTTGATGGCCGGTATGCCACTGGACTGCACCTGCCCGAGAAGCTTGTAGGCGGCCTCCACCACCAGCGTCACCTCGTCTCTCCCATGAACATATGGAGTGATCTTCAGCTCGAACCCGAGATCCTCGAACTGAATCGTGGGCGCGGGCACAGCATACGCGGATGTTGTGGCGGGCCCGGACGTTGTGGCGGTGAATGAACTGGTCACCAGCGGATATTTGCTGCCCACGTGCAGCGTAGCGGGCTGGCCCTGGGAAGCCGCCAGATGCGTGCGGAACACGGTGGTAGTGAGCGACTTTGACACGTTGGCGAACAGGTTCGCCTGAGCGATGCCGATCCCGAGGAAGGTGGCGCCGCCGCCGAACGTCAGGAAACTGGAAAAACCGGAGGGAATCGCGCTCGCCCCAACGTACCTCGCAATCGTGCCGAAGTCGACCAGGGGGAACGAAGAGGGCAGCCCCGCGCCCCACTGGAGCGAATCCGAGCCGGCAATGTCCAGCAAATCGACTTCGAAGTTCACCTGCGGGTGAGGCCGCAGGAGGCTCTCCAAGAGGGCCTGGGCCGGACGCACTTTGGAGATGCGATCGCGCAGCAGCACGATGCGATTCGCGTTGTCCACCGTCACGCGCTGGATGTCCATGGTGGAGCGCACGGCGTTGACCACGTCCTTAAGTTCGTCGGCGCTGACCGTCTCCGGGATGGGAATGGTCACCGAGACGTTTCTTTCGAACTGCTGGCGCTTGGCGGGAGTGTCGGCGGCGACAAAGAGCAACCGGTCAGCCACGGGGATCACAAACGTCCCGGTGGCCTCTTCCAGAGCGCGCAGGGCAGTTCGGTAGTCCACCTGTTGCATTTGGAACCGAGCGGCGGGAGACGGAGAGTACTCCGAATCGAAGACTACGAGCAGGCCAAAGCCCTTCGCCACCTGCTCAAACAGGGATTTGCCGTCACCCCGGACATCGAAGTCCCGCAGGCCCGGCGTGGCTTTCAGCTCGGTTGGATGCAGGGGTTTGCGGGCTTCGGCGGCGTCGCTCGCGGTGAGCTCCCCAAACAGGCTGTCATCGAGGCCGGCGTCCGGTTTGGGCTCCTTCCCGATGGCGTCTGCTTTGCCTTTGAGGCGCGGGTCCAGGTTGGCGACGGACTCGAAATCGCGCATTCGCTGACCGTAAGCCGGATTGCCGGGGTCCAGTGCATATGCATGTGCATAAAGGACATAGGCTCGAGCGACATCTCCTTTTCGCTCCGCCCGCGCGGCGGCCCTGGCCAGTTGGGAGGCAGCCTCGCTGGCATCGCTGGCAGCCGCGAAGGAGCCCCCAAAACAGGCCGCAAACACTACCATTGTGATCGAGAAGCGAAACCCCACAACAGGCATGACGGCGCCTCGGGACGGAACGTGCATGGGCAAGCGGACGGAAAGACGGGGCCGTCCGAGCGTAGCAAGTACGCACTCAATGGACACGCGGCGGCAGCGATAGCCGCGTTTTTGCAGGTGCCAGGCCAGTACGCGGCTAACGACGCGTGTTCCACGGCGGACACCCGCCCGGGGCCAATGGGATGTTCAGGCGGTCTTTGCGCTGAGAACCGCAGGCCCCGCAGCGCCGGCGGCCGGCTTCGGCGCGGCGGCATTCGGCGCCTCATCGGGCGCGCTCAGGCCGAGCGCGCGGCGCGCCTCGGCGTCCATCTGCTCGCGCGCCGCGGCGTTCTCCTGGAGGAACACACGCGCGTTGTCGCGCCCCTGGCCGATGCGCTCCCCGTGGAAGCTGTACCAGGAGCCGCTCTTTTCCACCAGGTTCTGGGCCACGGCGACGTCCAGCAGATCGGTCTCGCGGCAGATGCCCAGACCATACAGCATGTCCACTTCCGCCTCGCGGAACGGCGCCGCCACTTTGTTCTTGACCACCTTGATCTTCGTGCGATTGCCTACCACCGTGTCCCCGTCTTTGATGGCGGCCCCCCGGCGGACCTCGGTGCGAATGGAGGCGTAGAACTTCAGTGCCCGCCCCCCGGTGGTGGTCTCCGGATTGCCGAACACGACGCCGATCTTTTCTCGGACCTGATTGATGAAGACGAACAGGCAGTTGGTGCGGGACACGGCGCCGGTAAGCTTGCGCAGAGCCTGCGACATCAGGCGGGCGTGCAGGCCCATGTGGCTGTCACCCATCTCTCCCTCGAGTTCGGCTTTGGGCACCAGCGCGGCCACCGAATCCACCACCGCCACGTCGATGCCGCCGGAGTTCACCAGAGCTGCGGCGATCTCCAGCGCCTGCTCGCCGTGATCCGGCTGCGCCACCAGCAGATCGTCCACCATGACGCCCAGCTTGCGGGCGTAGCCCGGGTCGAGCGCGTGTTCGGCATCGATGAACACCGCCGTCCCGCCCAGTTTCTGCGCTTCCGCGATCACTTGCAGCGCCAGCGTGGTTTTGCCGGAAGACTCCGGCCCGAAGATCTCCGTCACGCGTCCGCGTGGGAATCCTCCTACGCCCAGCGCGGCGTCGAGGGAGATGGACCCGCTGGAGATGACGTTCACCGGCAGAGTGGTGCGAGAGCCGAGACGCAGCACGCTGCCTTTCCCAAACTGTTTGTCCATCTGGCTGAGGGCGACGTCAATGGCGCGTTGCCGCGCGGCGCGGTCGGTGGGGGTGCTAATCACGAACTGTTAGTGGCGCGGGGCCGGAAGTTCTCGCGGTTTTTGCGGTACGCTGCGTAATACAGATGAGAGCCTGTGTGTTACATGCCCCGGCGCCGGTGGAGAGCCGTCCTCTGGAACTGGCGGATTTGCCGGTTCCCGAGCCGGCCGCGAACGAGGTGCTGATTCGCGTGCATGCCTGCGGGGTCTGCCGCACCGACCTGCACGTTGTGGAGGGAGAGCTGCCGCCGCGCAAGCTGCCAGTGACGCCGGGCCACCAGGTGGTGGGCTTGATCGAACGCGGCGGGCCGGATGCTGGCATGCATTCGCCGGGGACTCGCGTGGGCGTGGCATGGCTGCACTGGACCGACGGACAGTGTGAGTTTTGCCGGGCCGGCCAAGAGAACTTGTGCGCGAACGCGCGCTTCACCGGCTACACCGTGAACGGCGGATATGCGGATTACATCGTGGCGCCGGAGGCGTTCGTGTATCCGCTGCCGGCCGGGTTCTCGGACCTGGCCGCGGCGCCGCTGCTCTGCGCCGGCATCATCGGCTTCCGCTGCCTGCGGCTGGCGGGGATCGCGCGCGGCAGCCGTCTGGGTTTTTACGGCTTCGGCGCGGCGGCCCACGTGGCCATTCAGGTGGCGCGCTATTGGGGCATCGACGTGTATGTGGCCACCCGCGACGAACGCCACCAGCGGCTGGCCGCCGATCTGGGGGCGGTGTGGACGGGAGGCACGCTGGCCGAGCCGCCGGTGAAGCTGGACGCCGCCATCATTTTCGCGCCGGCCGGCGAGATTGTCCCGGCGGCGCTGGGGGCGCTGCGCTACGGGGGCACGCTGGTGCTGGGCGGCATCCACATGAGCGCCATCCCGCCGCTCGATTACGAGCTGCTCTACCATGAGCGCGTGGTCCGCTCGGTGGCCAACAACACGCGTGAGGACGGGCGCGATTTCCTGCGCATCGCCGCGGAGATTCCGATTCACACGCAAGTGGAGGTGTTTCCGCTGGAGCAGGCCAACGAGGCGCTGAATCGGCTAAAAAACGACGCCATCCGCGGGGCTGGTGTGCTGCGAATTGCGACAAAGTAAAGCGTACTGTGCGCGGGATTTCACGCACCCGCCGGTCTGCAATCTGCCGTCGCGAGTGGTCAGCGCTGCCCACGCCGGGCCGCGAATTGCCCGGAACATTTCTTAGGGATAATGTCCTATCCTGTGGATGCCGTCTTACGGGATCGCGGGCGAGGCATAGTATCACCAGCGACACAGATCATTCCGGCGAACGGTCCCCAGGGAGCGCTAACGGATGGCACAAGCCGGTACAATATTGGTACTGGATGGGCACGGTTGTCGCGGGGCGCGGAACCTGTGACAATGCCCTCCAGGGTTACAAAAACGGTTGCAATCAAGCGACACTTCAATCGTTGTGTGATTCCAATACGCAGGGAATAAGCAGTGAGGGCCCTTAGCTCAGCGGTTAGAGCAGCGGACTCATAATCCGTTGGTCGCAGGTTCAAATCCTGCAGGGCCCACCAACAGAGCCGGGAACGGAACAGGCTCCATCGGTTCAATAACCTGCTCGCGCGCTCCGACATGCGTTGTGTGGAATGCCTTCCGTTGCGCCCCGAAGTGTGCCCATTTCTTCCGCCCGGTCTCGCCTGGCTGTGCTGCGATATCATAGCGCCGGTAGTGCCAGTAGTGTTTGATGGGGTAGTGAGCGGTCCAGTCAGTCCAGTCAGCGGGCAACGGCGGTCAGCACCTGGCAGCGCACGCGAACGCGGCCTTCGGGAAACAAGCCCATGTGGACGCCGTTGAAATCGCTCGACGAATGCGCCGGCACTACTGCGCTGAGGGTGGTCATGGCATCGTCGATCTCAGACCAGTCGTCACCGTAGAGTTTGCATCCGATGGCGATGTCGCTTACCGGGAAGTCATTCTCGTTGCGAAGAGTGAAGTCGGCGAGCAGAATCACGCCTTCCGGGCGACGCCGCCAGACGAAGCTCTCGATGGAGAGCTTCTGCTGAGGATCGGCGCGCGCCTGCGCTTCGATACGCTCGCGTTCGGCACGTGCGTCCGCCTCCCGGCGTTCACGATCGGCGCGTGCGGCAGCTTCCCTTTTCTCCTGTTCGGCCCGCGCCGCAGCCTGGCGCTCGGCCTCGGCCTGACGCTCTCGCTCTTCGCGGGCGCGGCGTTCTTCCTCAGCCTGTTCGGCGCGCTTCCTCGCCGCATAGGCGGGATTCCTCATGCGCTCGGCTTCTTCCCTGTCTTCCAGGACGGTGATGGCGCCAAGCAGAGCCACGATCAGAACGCCGCCGCTGAGGAATGCGAACCAGCCCTGCGTGTGCGTCATTGGTGGTGGTTGGTTTTTTGAGTCTATCAGAGAACTGTGGCGGTTGTCCGAGGGCCGGTGCAGCGCCGCGGAATGCCGGGTTGGCCTCCGAATGCCGGCGAGGTCTCCCGGTTCTCGCGCGTGCGGTTACTCGACGTGCGTGCGGCTCCGGGACCGCGCCGGGCCTGACGGAGACTTGCGGTATCGTCGGGATAAAACCGGCGTGCAGTCGGGGATGAAAGAGCCCCACAGGAAGGAGTTGCGCCGGGTGCCGCGAGGCGCCGGCCGAGTGCTTCCAACCGGGAGGCTGCACTGGCGGAAACGATTGCGCTTACTGACCTTCGCGGCTCGGTCCCCATGTGTCCCGGGATTGCACGATGTTACCGAGTCACGAGGGTAACCGAGTGGTCAACACGCCGAATGTTCCACACCTTCGCAGGGAGCGGGCCGATAGCGTGTCGCTTCCCGGGCACTACCAGCGCAGGCAGTCACTGCCGGCCAAGTTTCCAGACAATCTGGCGCAACATGCCCATCCACGCCTCGGCTTCCTGCTCGGGGATGTTCAGGCGGCGGACCATGCGGCGGACCTTCGCGGGCGTGGAGGGCGTGCAGGGGTAGCCGGATTCGCCCAGCGCCTGCAGCAGGTATTCGGTGATGCGGCCCACTTCGGCCGATGCGGCGGCCTTGCGCGGTTCGGGTTTGCCGATGGCAGGCCGGCGGATCAGCTCGTAGAGGCACACGGCGACTGCCTGGCCAAGGTTCATGGAGCCGTGCTCCTCGCGCGTGGGAATGCGGATGAGCCAGTGGCACCAGCTCAGGTCCTCGTTGGAGAGGCCGAACTTCTCCGATCCGAACAGCAGCGCCACGCGCCCGTTGGCCAGCGCGCGGCGGATGAGACGGCCCCCGTATTCGAGCCGCCGCAGCGGGTGCTGCAGTTGCCGATGTCCGATGGACGTGGTGCCAACCACGAGCGAACAATCGGCCACCGCTTCGGCGATCCCGGAGTACTCGACGGCGTTCCCGACCACCGCGCTGGCCCCCACCGCCGAGCGCGCCTCCCGGAAAGCCACCTGGTAAGGGTTCACCATGCCCAGCCGCGGAAAGCCGAAATTGCTCATGGCCCGGGCGGCTGCCCCGATGTTGAGCGGGTTGCGCGGCGACACCAGCACCACGCGCAGGTGATCCGCCTGCACCGGAGTCCGCTCCGTCACCGTCGCAGCTCGGTAAGTACCTGGGCGTTTCTGAGCCCCGCGCGTGAGCAAACGGTTTTCAGCCTCTTACGCATCCAGCTATTGCTCGAGGTAGGTATAGCCGTTCAGGCCCTCTTCATAGAACCGGAGCAGGCGTCCGGCCTCTTCGTAGCCGATGCGGCCCTCGCGCAACGCCGCTTCGACGTCGGCGCGGAACTGCTCGATCAGCGCGCGCGCGCTGTAATTGACGTAATCGAGCACCTCGCGCACCGTATCGCCCTTCACCACCGTGTTCAGAATCACTTCGCCGCCCTCGCCCAGGCTCACGTGGACGGCGTTGGTGTCGCCGAACAGATTGTGCAGGTCGCCGAGGATCTCCTGGTAGGCGCCCACCAGGAACGAGCCAAGGATATACGGTTGCCCGTTGAAAGTGTGCAGGGGCAGCGTTCGTTTGATGTCGCGGCGGTCGATGAACTGATCCACCTTGCCGTCCGAATCACAGGAGATGTCCCCGAGGACGCCTTGTCGCGTGGGCGATTCGTCAAGGCGGTGGATGGGCATGATGGGGAAAAGCTGCTTCACCGCCCAACTGTCCGGCATGCTCTGGAACAGCGAGAAGTTGCAGAAGTAGGTCTCCGCCAGCAGGCTGTCCAGGATCTCCAGTTCCTCGGGCATGTATTCGAGCCCCCTGGTCATTTTCTGGATCTTGCGGCAGATGGACCAGTAGAGGTTCTCGGCGAGGCTTCGCTGGGCCAGGGGCAGATAGCCGAGGCTGAACAGGTTCAGCGCGGAATCCAGCGCCTGCTGCGCGTCGTGAAAGCTCTCCAGCAGGTTGCGCTGGCTGAGCGAGCGATAGGTTTCCTGCAGATCGATGAGCGGCTGCTCGGAATCTTCGGGGATGCGCTCCACTTCCTCCTCCCCGAAGCCGGTGACGCCGAGGACGTTGAACACCAGTGCGCTGTGGTAGGCGGCGATGGCGCGTCCGCTCTCGCTGACGATGGTGGGGTGCGGCACCTCGGCCTCGTCGCAGACGTTCTGCACGTGATAGACGACGTCGTTAGCGTACTCCTGCAGAGTGTAGTTGACGCTCGATTCGAAGTCCGTCTGCGAGCCGTCGTAGTCGATGCCCAGCCCGCCGCCGACATCGAGGTAATGAAGACCGGCGCCAGCGCGTTTCAGTTCCGTGTAGATTCTGGCGGCCTCGATCACCGCCGCCTTGATGTGGCGGATGTTGGTGATCTGGCTGCCCAGATGGAAGTGCAGCAGCTCGAGGCAGTCTTCCATGCCCAGCAGCTTCAACTGCTCCAGCGCCCGCAGGGCTTCGGTCACGGTGAGGCCGAACTTGGAGCGGTAGCCGGCGGACGACTTCCAGCGGCCCGCGCCGCGGCTGGCCAGCTTCACCCGCAGGCCGATGGACGGACGAACCCCCACCTCCTCGGCATGCTTGATCACCAGATCCAGCTCGGTGTACTTCTCCACCACCGGGATGATCCGGCGGCCGATCTTGCGGGCCAGCGTCACCATCTCGATGTACTCGTCGTCCTTGAAGCCGTTGCAGATGATCGGCGTTTCGTTATCGGCGATGGCCAGAACGGCCAGCAGCTCGGGTTTCGAACCGGCCTCCAGACCGAACTTGTAGGGCCGGCCGTACTTCAGGACTTCCTCCACCACCTGACGCTGCTGGTTCACCTTGATGGGGTACACGCAGCAGTAGTTGCCCTTGTAACCGTGTTCGGCGATGGAGTTCTCGAACGCCTGGTGCAGCTCCGCCAGACGGTGCTGCAGGATTTCGCCAAAGCGCAGCAGGATGGGCAGGGAGATGCCGCGCAGTTCGAGTTTCTCCACCAGCTCCATCAGGTCGATGGCGCGGTTGGGGTCCTTGGTGGGGTGAACCCAGAGGTGGCCGTTTTCGCCAACGGAGAAATATCCCTTCCCCCAACTGGCGACATCGTACAACTCGGCGGCGTGCGTGGTGGTCCAGCGCTCGGTTGGCTCCCACACGGCGGGCTCGGAGAGTTTCAATTCGCTAACATCCTCCAGATTCGAAATGACGGTTCAGCTCCTAGTGTCGTTCCAAAATGCCGCTGGGGCAAGGGGAAATCGGAGAGGACAGGTACGGCAAAACGCGGCTTCCGCCGAGCGTCCAGCTACTGAGCCTCGCAGAAGAAGGCCGGCGTTCGTCTTTCGCCTGTCGTCAAGCCTGCGCGGGACTCCCAGTCCCGCCTGGATGCTTTCGCGCGGACTGCGAGACCGTCACACGGTGTCGGGTGGCCGCTAACGCCCGTGCATTCTCGCTACAATATGGAAGTGCTCATGGCTGGCAAGCATGAGCCCTCACCAAATGCCCCCCGCCAAAGCCAAATAATGTCCACTCGAAAAACTCCCCGCCGCTACGGCCTCTTCCTGCGCGAGGCGCTGCGCTCGGTTCGCTCGGTGGCGTCGCTGGTGCCCAGTTCCGGTCCCCTGTGCCAGGCCATGCTGGCGAACATCGATTTCGCGGCGGCGCGCACGATTGTGGAATTGGGGCCGGGGACCGGAGCGGTGACCGAAGAGATCCTAGCCCGCATGCGGCCCGACGCCCGCATCTATGCCGTCGAGATCAACCCGGTGTTCGCGGCGTGCATTCGCAGGACCTTCAACGACCGGCGTCTGGTGGTGATCGAGGGCTCGGCCACGCACCTGTTCCATCACTCCGGCCTGCGCCCCGGCAGCGTGAACGCCGTGGTTTCGTCTCTGGGACTCTCCTGCATGCCCGAGCGGACGCGCATGGACATCCTTCACCAGGCGCAACGGTGCCTCGTCGAGGGCGGCGTTCTGAACCAGTACCAGTATCTGGCGGCGTCGCTGTCGTGCAGCGTTCGCGGGCTGCTGGCTTGCTTCTTCGATCGCGTCGAATCGAGCCGTGTCTTGCGCAACTGCCCGCCCGCCACGGTGTTCCGCTGCAGCCGCCGCCTTTCCATCCAGTTGGCGGCGACGTGGACGGCGGTACGCGAGGAATCGCTGCGGCGGTGATCCGGGCCGTTCTGTTCGATCTGGGCAACACCATCGTGCCCTTCGATTTTCGACGCGGCTACGCGCGCATGGAGCGGCTTTGTCGCTGGCCCGCCGCGGAGATTCCAAAGCGCCTCGCGCGCACCGATCTGGTGCAGCGGTTCGAGACCGGGGACCTCGAGCCGCGGGAATTCGTCCGGCGCCTGTGTGCCGACCTGGGCCTCACACTGACCTACGCGGAGTTTTGCGAGCTGTGGTCCAGTATCTTCCTGCCGGACACTCTGATTCCGGAGTCGCTGCTGGCGTCCCTGGCGCAACGCTACCGTCTGCTGCTGGTCTCCAATACCAACGCGATTCACTTTGCCATGGTCCGCGCGAGCTATCCGCTGCTGGGGCACTTCCATGAGTACGTGCTGTCCCACGAGGTGGGCGCCGCGAAGCCGTCGCCGCGCATCTACGGGGAGGCCATCGCTCGCGCCGGGTGCGCCGCCGGCGAGTGCTTCTTCGTGGACGACCTGCCGGAGTGCGTGGAGGGCGCTCGCCGCGAAGGCATGGACGCGGTGCGATTCGAATCGCTGAGCCAGCTTGAGCGGGATCTGCGCGCCCGCGGCGTGGTCTGGTGAGGACAATCCGAAGTGGGTCAGCGCTGCCCCACGCCCAACTCAGTCGAACAGCACGTCGGCCATGCTGGGAGGCGGACCGCCTCCGGTTTCCAAATAGCGGATCAGGGCCGTTTCGGAGCCGTCGAAGAAGGTGTCGGCCAACTGCCGCACGGCCACCCGCCGCAGCGTCTCCCTGGTCACCGCGGGGGCGTACACGAAATGCCGCCCGTGCTTGCGCCGGCTCACCGCGCCCTTGCGCAGCAGCCGCTCGAGCAGGGTCATCACCGTGGTGTACGCCAGCGGCTTGTGCGGCGCCAGGGCCTGTTGCACGTCGCCGACATTGCCTTCCCTGAGGACCCAGAGAACCTTGAGACACTGCAACTCCAGCGGCGGCGGCATCTCGCGCTCTTTTCCGTTGGAGGTCACGGCTGTTTGCGCAACGCCTCCTGCAGCTTGTCTCCGAACAACGATCCGCTGACCGGCCGGGCCGCCCGGGCCGCGGGCGCGTGATTGCCTTGCGCCGGGGGCGCCGCCTCCGCTTCCACCCCGCCACCCTGGGGCTCGAGATATTTCGCCTTCTTCAGAACGGCGCGTTCCAGCGGGGCGACGTACCCGGTCCAGCAGCCGGTGGCGTGCCGGTCTCGGGCAATCGCCGCGCGCATGCACTCCATCTTGGAGTCCATGTTGTCGAGATGGTGCAGCAGCAGCGCCTCGGGAAACAGCGGCACTCGCGGCGAGCCGAACTCCAGCTCGCCATGATGGCTGACGATCATGTGCTCGAGCAGCGTGCGGGTTCCTTCGGGAAACCCGGGAACTTGCGCCAGCTTCTGGTCCAGCATGCGCAGGGCGATGACGATGTGCCCCAGCAACTGGCCCTCGTTGGAATACCCGAAGCTGCGCTCGTAGGTCAGCTCACGGATCTTGCCGACGTCGTGCAGGATCACCCCGGCCAGCAGCAGGTCGAGGTCGATGTCGCGGTAGTGCGCGGCGGCGATCTTCGCCAGCGTGCACAGCGACAGGACGTGCTCGATGAGCCCTCCCAGAAAGGCGTGATGGACGCTTTTGGCCGCCGGCGCGGTCCGGTACGGGAGCGCGATCCGCTGGTCGTCCATGAAGGCGTCCAGCAGCGCGCGCAGGTGCGCATCGGCCAGGCCCGCGATGATGGCGCGCAGTTCGGCGAACATCTCCTCGGGGCTGCGCTGGGAGCAGGGGAAGTAGTCGGCGAAGTCGACCTCGCTCTCCTCCACGCGCGCGATCTTGTGGATGGTGAACTGCGGCCGGTTCTGGTACACCTGCATCAGACCCTTGACGCGGACGAAATCGTCGCGGTCGAAGGTGTCCAGCACTTCGGCCACGTTGTCCCACATCTTGGCGTCGATCTCGCCGCTGCGGTCGCCCAGAACCAGAGACAGGTACGGCTCACCCGTCTTCTTCTGGCGCACGTCCTTGGACTGCACCAGGAACACGCCGGTGACCACCTGGCTGGGCTGCAGCTCGCCGATGTACGGAGACTTCATCGGCCGCTATTTCTTCGAAGAGGTGCTGCTGCTGGAGGTGCCGCTCGAGGTGGTGCCTGGCAACGGTATGCCCAGCAGGTGCTTCTTGCGCTTCTTTTTCGACGCTTCCGCCTTGCTGACGGTCTCCGGCTTGAGCTGCGCCGCATCCATCCACGTGGTGTCCTTGCCGGGGGCGGCGCCAGTGTCCGTGTACGCTTTCTTGATTTCGAGGAAGGCGGTCTCCCGCAGCTTGGTCATATAGTCGCGCAGCGCCGGCTGCAGCCGCGGCTGGTACAGCTTGTCCATAATCTCCGGCTCGGCTTCGTCGAGCGAAGCCTGCCCGGCCTTCTGGTGGTTTTCCACCTTGAGAATGAGCAAGCCCTTCTGAACTCGGATGGGGTCCGTGATGTAGCCGGCCGGCTGCGACCACACCGCGCTCTCGATGTTGGGGGCCAGTTCCCCTTGCTTCCAGCCGCCCAGATCGCCGTACTGTTCTCTGGTGACGGCATCGGAGTTTTCGTGGGCCATCTCGTTGAACCGTTCGCCCCCCCGCGCGCGTTTCACCAGGTCCTCGGCCTTCTTCTGCGCCGCCGCGAGGGCCGCCGCATCCCGGCTATCGACGGAGATCAGAATCTCGCGCAGGAAGATCTTCTCCTCGCGCACGAAGTCCGCTTTGTGCGCGTTGTAGTACGCTTCGATCTCTTTGTGGTCCATGGTTATGCGGCCCTGGACCTCCTGCCGGATCACGTGTTCGGTCAAAATGTTGTTGGTGACGTCGGCCTTGAAGTCTTCGAACGACTCGCCGGTCTGCTCGTGGATCATATCGTGGAATTTCTCGGTGTCCGCCTCGCCCGCCTGCTTCTGGAGGTTCGCCAGAAACTTGGAGACGTCGTTGTCCACCTTGATATCAAGGTCTTTGGCTTTCTGGATCAACAGCAGTTGATCGATCTTGTTGCGCAGCGAATCCTTCGCGTGCTCGGCCATCATCTCCTCGATCTTCACCGGGGACATGCCCTGCCGGGCCATTTCCGCGCGCGCTTCGCGGCGCACCCGGTCGAGATCTGCATTGGTGATGACGTCGCCGTTGACCTTGGCGATAATCTCCTCAACCACCTCCACGGCGGCAAACGCGGGCGCACTGGCGGCCAGCAACAACACAGCAACAACGGAAAACTTCATATGAGCCATTATCGCCGATCCGGAGGCGGCTCTATATGTGTAAGAGAGTACCCAGGTGTGGCTCGTCAGTCCCGGGCAGCGTCTTCGAACGGTTCCAACCGCTCCAGCAGGCGGAGTATTTCGCGCTGGAACCGCTCCTTTCCGACCTGCCGTCCGTACCACAGCTCGGCGAGTATCAGCAAGGAAGCGATCACATTCGTTGCCACTGCCCCGGGAGGAAGGCCGCCAAAACCAGATTGATCCCGATCAGCGGACCCAGCAGCACCGCACAATAGTGCGCCAGCCGCGGCCTCTCGCACCTCAACTCGGCCGAGGACGCCGAAGACCTGTTCCAGGAAATCATGACGCTCACTAGTCCGACACCGCCAGCTCCCCGGGCACAATTCGGCGCGTGCGCGGCAGCACCCCGCGGCGTGCCAGCAGGCCCATGAACGCCAGAATGGCCACGAACACGGCGAGCTTCACAACGTCGCCGGCGCGGCCCCGCGGCAGCGCCACCCACAGCAGCCCGGCCACCGGCTGGGCCACCGCCACAGCCCACACCGAGCCGTAGAAGTAGCGGCGCTCGTGCCCTTCTCCTTTCGTCGACGGGCGTACGCGCGGGAGCAGGCCCGCCGCCCCCAACAGCAAGATCCCTCCGGCCAGCGGAAAGTAGGCCGCCTCGTAGATCTGCCGGAGCTGCCAGCGGCCCGTCAGAATGGCATCCAGCAGACCGGCGGCGTTGAGCACGGCGTAGGTCACCACGGCGCTCCAGGCGAAGGTGTAGCAGATGCGCCGGTACAGCGGGTTCGGCTTGTCCTCGGTGAAGCGGATGATATAAGGACGCGGCTCCACTCCGGGCAGCCGGCCCCGCCAGCCCGCGATGCCGGTAGCGATCAGAACGGCGCCCAGCCACAGCGCCATCCAGCGGTCGAACCCGTAGGCGAACAGCCGGAACGTCAGCGGTCCGGGCGCGAGAAAGAACACGAAGATCCAGATGGGCCAGTGCGCCAGCCGGTAGTACGGCTTGTTGCGCTCGCGGATCTTCCGCGCGCTGGCCAACTCGGTTCGAACGGTAGGAGGCACGGCTAAAGCTACAGCATACGCGAAATCAGGTGACGTACACCTCATTTCCTAGTTTCAGGTAATCCCCCTGGGGCACCCAGGAGTTGCACTTAAGCCGCCTGAGACCGAGCCAGGGGCGTGCAGCGTTGCCGCCCCGCTGTCGATAGATACGTTATGGCGGCTGGCGATTCGGCGACGGTGAAGAAGAATCTGGTGGCGTTGCTGGCGATTGCGTTCGTGATCGCGGTGGCGGCGACGGGGCTTTTCTATGGCCTGTTCGCGGACAAGTTCAAGGACAACAGCAGCGAAGTTCCGAAGCAAACGGTGATGGTTGCGGCACGGGCGCTGGAGCGCGGCGCGGTGCTCAGGCGCGAGGACGTGCGCCCGGTGGAAGTGCAGGGCGCCACCATGCTGCGGGGCGCGCTGACCAGCCCGGATCAGGCGGCCGGCAAGACGCTGCTCGCCCCGCTCGGCCAGGGGGCTCCGGTGCTGGAAGGGGTGCTGGTAAACGCGGGCGAGGCGGTTCCCGGCGTCGACGACGTCCCGCTGCGGATGCGCGCCGTCACTTTGCACGTGGTGGAGTCGGGCACTCTGCTCTCGCTCCTGCATCCCGGATCGCGCGTGGACATTCAGGCCATCACCGACCGCTCCGGAGTGGCCGAACTGAGGCGGGTGCTGCAGGATGTGGAGGTGGTTTCCAGCGGCCCGGCCGAGCCCATGGCCGGACACGGCTCGCTGCCGCAGATCACCGTGCTGGTGAGGCCGGAGCAGACGGACATCGTCGCGCTGGCCGACACCGCTTCGCGCGTTCGCATCGTGTTGCGGAACCGGCAGGACCGGTCCGGGACGGCATCGGCGCGGCTCGATCTGACCAGCCTGTTCCGGGGCCCGCTCCCGGCGCAGGCCGCCCCCGCTTTCGATCACCCCGGTGCGTTTGCGGTGGCGGCAGCCGCCCCCGCGGAAACGATGTACGTTCGCATCCTCGCCGCCGCGCCAGCCACCATGAAGCGGCTCGGCGTCGACGAATCCGGCCATGGATCGGTCGAGAGCTGGCGCGTGCTGGCCATTGCGGAGGGCGGCGGCGAGGTGGCCACCGGCGACGCGGAACTGTCCGCTTCCGAGGTCAGCGTGGGCGGCGGCGACGGGGCCCTGGTACGAGCGGGAACCCCCGATTGCAGTGTGCGCATACGGCTCCGGCTCCGCCAGGATCTGGAGATATCGCCGGAACTGGTCTGGCGCGATGGCGGCGGCGCCAGAACCGCCAGTCTGGACGCGCGCGTGGACCCCGGCTCGGCGCACGGGTTCGCCATCATCGGCTTCAATGCGGCGCTGGCCGGCGTGCTGGCGCGCGCGTTCCCCGGCCGCAACGTCGAGGGGCGTGAGCTGCTGGTCACCATCGTTCCGCGGAACGCCCAACCGAAGCAACAGGCAATCGCGCGCCGATGACCGTCATCTTTCTTGTCCTCATCTTCATTGGCTGCTTCGCCGCTTTTGGCGCCGCGCTGCTGATCGCGTCGCAGTTGCGCGCGCAGCACCTCGCCAGCCAGGAAGATCCCGAGGCCGCCGCGGACGCCGCGCTGTTCCGCGACGATTCTCTCAGCACCATTGCGCCGTGGGCCCGTATTTTGGAACGCTTCGATTTTGTCGCGCTTCTGCACCGGCACCTCGAAGAGGCCGGACTGAGCTGGTCCCCCGGACGCCTGACGCTGCTGATGCTGCTCTGTGGTGCCGTGTCCATGGCGATGCTAGCGCGGCTTCCCTGGATCCCCTTGTGGGCGGCTGTGCTGGCCGGAGCCGGCATCACTGCGTCGCCGTATACCGTGGTTTTGCGCCTGCGGACACGCCGCTTTCTGCGATTCCAGGAGCACTTCCCTGACGCGCTCGATTCGCTGTCCCGAGCCATGCGCGCCGGACACGCGCTGGCCACGGCCATGGACCTTGTGGCCGGCGAAGCCGAGGAACCGGTGGCCAGCGAGCTGCGCCGCACCGTCGCCGAAGTGTCGCTCGGCGTTCCGTGGGAGCGCGCTCTGGCGCATCTCACCGAGCGCGTGCCGCTGCCGGACGTGGCCCTGTTCGCCGCCGCCGTACAGTTGCAGGTGCGCAGTGGCGGCAAACTCGGCGAGGTGCTGGGAAAGCTGGCCGAAGACATGCGCGAAACCGTGGCCCTGCGCGGCGAAATCAGCGCGGTGGCCGCGCACGGCAAGCTGACCGGGGCCATCCTGACCGCCATGCCCTTCGGCATCGCACTGATGATGATGGTGGTCAACCCGTCTTACATGGCGACGCTGTTTGCGTACCCCTGGGGGAAACATCTCATTTCGGCGGCGCTGGCGTTACTGGTCCTCGGGCACCTCGCCATCCGCCGCATCGTGGCCGTACGGATGTGAACATGCTCGGGATTCTCATCGGCCTCTTTCTCTTCGTGATGGTGGCGGTTACCGTGGGCGGCTGGTCCTGGATCGCGCACCGCGGTTCGGAGTCGCCCGATTTCCCGGCGCCCGCTCCTCTGCCGGAGCCACAGCAGGTTGCGCACAGCCTGCTGCTTCGTCTGGGCAGCGCCTTCCCGGCCGCGCACAAGATGAGGAATCCCTACCGGAGCAAGCTCGCCGCCGCAGGCTACGTGCGGGAATCCGCGCTGCAGGTGTTCTACGGATCGAAGATCGGGCTCGCGGTGGTGCTGGCGGTGGCCTGCGCCCTCGCCAGCGCATCGCAAAACGGTTCCGCCCTGGGGATGCTGGCCGCAACGTTGTGCGGCGCCGGCTTCGGGTTCCTTTTGCCGGATCGCCTTCTGAAAGCGCGCATTGCGGCGCGGATGGTCCGGCTGCGCGCCGGCATCCCCCCGGCTCTGGATTTGCTGACTCTGTCGGTGGAAGCCGGCCAGGGGCTCGATGTGGCTCTGCTGGAGACCGCGCGGGGCCTCGGGGTCACCCACCCGGATCTCAGCCGCGAATTGTGGCAGGCGCATCTGGAAATGCGCGCCAGCAAAGCGCGCCAGGAGGTGTTGCAGGGGATCGCCGAGCGCAACCGCGAACCGGAGCTGCGCAAGCTGATCGGCGTGCTCACCGACGCCGACCGTTTCGGCGCCAGTCTGGGTCCGGCCCTGCGCACGCATTCCAAATACCTGCGCACACGGCTCCGCCAGCAGGCCCAGGCCTCGTCGCGCAAAGTCGGGGTAAAGCTGATTTTCCCCGTCTTTTTTCTCATCTTCCCCTCTGTGTTGCTGGTGACGCTGGGGCCGGCCATCATCATGGTCTACCAGCAGATTCACGCCATGCTCAATGGCATGCCACCGTAGTTGGCGCAGCCGCAGTGCGCTATTTCACCCGGAATCGCGCTCCTTCCCGATGCCGGCAAAGGCAAACACGACTCGGGGCGATGGCAACTCCCGTGCATATCGATCTGCTCCATCAAGGAGTCTTGAGAAGCGGACTCGCCCGGGGGTCCGGAGCGCTGGCGCCGAGTCCTCCGGATGACGATCCACGCGCACGCGTTGCAGTTGCCCGGCGGCTCTCTTTGGCGTGAGGGTTGCGCGACATGAAAGTGAACGTCGCCAGCGGTCACAGCCTTGGATTCGCCGCAGGGACACGCGGCAACAGAAGCAGTGATAGAATCGCCCAAACCATTTTTGCCTCGAGTGTTTTCACTGCGTTGTGCTGTGGAGGAACCGCCGAAGTTCGACGTTTTGCAGCTTCATAGCCGGGTTTTTGCCGTGCCAGGCGAGTACGCGGCTGCCGCCGCATGTCCATCGACTGTCAAGTGCTTGGCACGCTCGGACGACCCCGGCTTTCCGCCAAATCGCAGGTGCTTCCACTTTCATGTCGCGCACCCCTGGCGTGATCGCCGTCCTCGCACTTCGAGTACAATCGCTTTCATGAAGTTCCTCTGCTGCGTATTGCTATTGATAGCGGTTGCCACGCTCGCGGCCGCCGCGCGGGAAACGGACACGTTCGCCACCGCCGCGGGTCCCGTCCGGATCACGCCGATTCATCATGCCAGCCTCCTGATCGAGGCCGGCGGCAAGGCCATTCACGTGGACCCGTGGAGCCAGGGCAATTACGACGGCCTGCCCAAAGCCGACCTCATCCTGGTCACCGACATTCATCCCGACCACCTCGACCCCGCCGAGATCGCAAAGCTGTCCACGCCGGGCACGGTGGTGATTGCTCCTCCGGCCGTGGCCCAGACCGTCACCAGCGCGAAGGTGCTGCGCAATGGCGAGAGCACCACTTGGGACGGCTGGACCATCGAAGCGATCCCCATGTACAACATGAAGCGCGGCCCTGCGCCCGGAAAGTTCTACCACGACAAAGGCCGCGGGAACGGCTACGTGCTGAAGTACGGGGGCAAGCGATTCTACATCGCCGGCGATACCGAGGGCATCCCGGAGATGCGCGCGCTGAAGAATATCGACGTGGCGTTCGTGCCCATGAACCTGCCCTATACTATGCCGCCCGAAGAGGCCGCCGACGCGGTGCGCGCGTTTCATCCGGCGGTGGTCTACCCGTTTCACTACCGCGGCTCCGATCTGACGGTGTTCAGCCGGGCGCTGGAAGGCACGGGCATCGAGGTGAGAATCCGGAACTGGTATTACTGAGTCCCGCATAATGCAGTGACAGGTTGCCGGGTGGCCGCTGCGGTGATGGAGCAGACGGCCTCCGGATCGTCGACCGCTTCCACGTCCAACAACATCTTAGCGACCTGTCCACGGCTCTCCATCCGGCTAATTCTGCCCGGGCCCGGCTATGGACTCAGCACCGGCACAACCAATTGGACGATGGAGACCTCGCCGCACTTTTGGGTGCATTGCGCCCCTTTATGAACTTTTCCGATGAGGCCCGCAAGTGCTATCACTACCTGGATAAGGTCTGCATTCGGCTTCGCCCGTGGTCAGCCCCATCCTCCGCCCAGGTTGTGTCAGTATAGCGGAGGAGAAACGACAACCGCCGGGAGGCCCTTTACACCCCGATCGCCCCGATCATAAAATACTGGACGAATCGCCGGGAAGGATTTATCATCGAACGGTAATTGCGTCTTTCCCTCCGTTTCTCACCGAAGGGGTTCAGCCGATGATCCGCGTTCATTCGTGTTCATTCGTGGCTGAACGCGCTTTGTCGAGGCAACCATGAACGCTCTCACCGGCCGCTTCGCCGACCTGAAGATCGACGCCTTCCTTGTCTCCGCTCCTCCGAATATCCGCTATCTCAGCGGCTTTACCGGAAGCAACGCGCTGCTGCTGGTGACCCCTAGCCGGAGCACGCTCTTCACCGATCCGCGCTACACCATCCAGGCGGGGGAGGAGACCTCCGGCTGTGCCGTGAAAACCGCGCGCGGTCCGCTGCTGGCGGAAGCCGCGCAGCTCATCGCCCGGCGGCGGCTGAAGCGAATCGGCTTCGAGCGGGGCCGTCTGCTGTTCGACGTGTGGCAGCGCCTGAAGGACGCCCTGCCGCTGGGCGCATCACTGAAGCCGGTGGGGCCTGTGGTGGAAGAGCTGCGCATGATCAAGAGTCCCGGGGAGATCGCGCACATCCGCGCTTCGGTGCAGGCCAATTCGCTGGCCTTCGAGGCCGCCCTGCCGCGCATTCGGCCGGGGGTGAGGGAATCCGAGATCGCCGCGGAACTGGAGTACCAGATGCGCCGGCAAGGGGCCGAAAAGCCCTCGTTCGACACCATCGTCGCCTCGGGGCCGCGCTCGGCGCTGGTCCACGCCCAGCCCACTTCCGAACCGGCCGGCGCCAATCAACTACTATTAATAGATATGGGCGCCACCCGGAACGGGTATGTAAGCGACATGACGCGCACTCTGTTTCTGGGCAGGCCCGGCCGAAAAGTCCGCAACATGTACGACAGTGTTCTGATGGCGCAACTTGCCGGGATCGCCGCCGTCCGCGAGGGCGTGACCGCCGAGCAGGTGGACCGCGCCACGCGCCGCGTGCTACGGGCCGAGGGGCTCGACAGAGCTTTCGTACATTCCACCGGACACGGCCTCGGTTTGGAAATTCATGAGCCGCCGCGCCTTGGCAGGAAGGACAGGACGGTCCTGCGGGCGGGGATGACCATCACCATCGAGCCCGGCGTTTATATGGAGGGCTTCGGCGGCATACGTATCGAAGACACCGTGGTGGTCACCGCCGGCGGATGCGAGGTGCTGACGCCCACAACGAAGGAGTTCATAGCACTCTGATGGTCTGGCCGGCGCCGCTGGCGCGCGACCGGACAAGCGGAAACCAGGAACATGACCATAGACGAAATCAGGGAGCTGATCCAGCTCATCGTCGAAACTGGCGTCGCGGAGATCGAGGTTCAACGCGGCGAGAACAGGGTGCGCATCCGGCGCACCTTTGGAACCACCACCGACGTCGTGGTGCCGCAGATGTTCGCGCCGGTGTCGCTGCCGTCCGAGGTGGCGCCTCCCGCGACGCCGCACCACGGGGTCCCGCCGCTGATCAGCGCGGAACATGCTTCTGCGGGGCCCTCTGAGGGGCCCTCTGAGGGGCCATCCGCGGGGCCGGGGGCCGCTGTTGCCCCCGCGGCCGACACCATCCTCGTGAAGTCTCCCATCGTCGGCACCTACTACGACGCGCCTGCGCCGGGCAGCCCGCCGTTCGTCAAGGTGGGCGACGCCATCGAGCCCGGCCAGGTCCTCTGCATCATAGAATCGATGAAACTCATGAATGAGATCGAGGCGGAGGTGGCCGGCACCATCATGAGCAAGCTGACCGAGAACGGCAGGCCGGTGGAATACGGCGAGGCGCTGTTCGGCGTTCGCCCGCGTTGATCGGCATGTTTCGTAAGATCCTCATCGCCAACCGCGGCGAAATCGCGGTTCGTGTCATCTGCGCCTGCAAGGATCTGGGCGTCCGCACCGTGGCGGTGTATTCGGAAGCGGACCGCCACAGCCTGCACGTGCGCTTCGCCGACGAGGCCATCTGCATCGGACCGGCGCGCAGCTCGCGCAGCTATCTGGACATTCCCTCGGTGATCAGCGCCGCGGAAATCACCAATGCCGACGCGGTCCACCCCGGCTACGGGTTCCTCAGCGAGAACGCCGATTTCGCGGAGGTGTGCGAGACGTCCGGCCTGCGCTTCATCGGGCCGAAGCCCGAAGTGATTCGCGCCATGGGCGTCAAGCAGCGCGCGCGGACGGCCATGGAAGCCGCCGGCGTGGCCATCGTGCCCGGGTCGAAGGGGATCCTGCAAAACTGCGAGGAGGGCTGTGCGGTGGCGCGCGACATCGGCTACCCGGTGATGCTGAAGGCTTCGGCGGGCGGCGGCGGGCGCGGCATGCGCGTGGTGCGCAACGACGCCGAGCTGCCGGCGCTGTTCGCCCAGGCGCAGGCGGAGGCGGCGGCGGCATTCTCCTGCGGAGATCTCTACCTCGAGAGGTTCGTGGAGGCGCCGCGCCACATCGAATTCCAGATCATCGCCGACGAGCACGGCGATGTCGAGGTGCTGGGCGAGCGCGAGTGTTCCATCCAGCGCCGCCACCAGAAGCTCGTCGAAGAGTCCCCTTCGACGGCGGTCACTCCGCAGATGCGCAGGACCGTCTCGAACATCTTGCGGGAGGCCATGCGCCAGGTCGGCTATACCAACGCCGGCACGGTGGAGTTCGTGATGGACGCCTCAGGCAACCTTTATTTCATCGAGGTGAACGCCCGCATTCAGGTGGAACACCCGGTCACCGAATGTGTCACCGGCATCGACCTGGTGCGCAGCCAGATTCTGATCGCGGCGGGTCACAGCCTGCAGGACATTCTGCCGCGGCCGGTAGCGATGCGCGGCCATGCCATCGAGTGCCGCATCAACGCCGAGAACCCGGACACGTTCGCGCCGTCTCCCGGTCGGATCACCGGCTTCAACCTGCCCGGCGGTCCGGGAATTCGCGTGGACACGGCGGCGTACACGGACGGCGTGATTCCGCCTTACTATGACTCGCTGGTGGCCAAGCTCATCGCGCACGGAGAGAGCCGCGAGGAAGCCATCGCCCGCATGAAACGCGCGCTGGACATGTTTGTGGTGGAGGGAATCTACACCACCATTCCGCTGCACCAGCGCATTCTCGCCGATCCGGATTTCCTGGCGGGCCGCTACGACACAACGTTCCTGAACCGGAAGTGACGGCGGCTACTACCGTGTTACAGATTGGGTGGGACCCTGTGGGGCGGCTTGTGATGCTCCTATAGCAACCGCTCGGCCACGTGGCGCGCCCGGCTCGCGCACGCGATGGCGATCATTCCTCCCCGCGCACCGTCTGTTCGTCGAGCAGCGCATCCATGATCTCCTGGCGATACCGGAAATTCGTGCGCTTGAGCCGCGCGAAGGAAGCAGCGAGATCGATGAGGCCGTGCCGCGCGGCCAGGCCAGGAACGCCAAGCGTTTCGGTCACCTCGAAGGCCTTGTTGAGCGCGACATTCGTTCCTTTGCGTTCGTCGATTAATTAAGATGAGATCCGCATGCAGGGACAGTGCCAGTGTGATAGCCGCACGCTCACCCACGCCCAGGGGCGCGAATGCGGTATCGTCGACGATATCGACGGGGGTGACCTCAATCCAGGCAGGAGGATAAGTTGCCCAGCCACGGACCACCATCTGAGGCAGCGGGGTGACACAACTCCATATGCACGGCGTCGGGAACAAAGACTGTCCCGAACAACTGCGGCAGGAGATCGATGTGATCGATGGACAACAGGTAAAACAGTGGGCTGGTATCAGCGACAACGATGCGCATCAGAAGCCCAGGCGTTGAAGGCCCTTGCGCTCGCGTTCCGCGTCTTCCCGTGTATACTCAATCCACACATCATGCGCCTTGAGAAACTCATCCAGTTGGAAGCTGGTCTCAATTCCCAGAAGCCGCTGCAATTCGGGCTTGCTGAGACGATCATGCTCATACTCCTCGGCGGCTAACGCCTCCAACGCCCGGCGCGCCAAATCGCCGCCTTCGGCGTTCAGCCGGCGGCCGCGGTAGTCGGGAGTTTCTACGGTCAGGTTCATGGCTCTCTTTCAAGACTAATTAACCCGCTCAGTGTATTCCAGGCACGGTCCCGTGTCATGGTCGGAGGGTCGACGAGCGCAGTGGCTTCACCCGAACGGCGGCGGTAATCAATCGCCGCGGCTCGGTAAGCGCTTGTTTTCTGAGGCGCGCGTGTCAACAATCGGCTGTACAGTACTATTCTTTCAGCTTGAGCTGGTTCACCACGCTCTTGACGCCCTTGACGTGTTTGGCCAGCTTCTCGGCCTTACTCCGGGCTTTGTCGGTGTCCACCGCGCCCTTCAGCGTCACCGTGCCGTCCGTCACCTCGACATCGATACCGCCGCCCTTCACGTCGGTGTCGGCGGCCAACTTCATCATCACCTGATCGCGGATGGAGTCGTCGGTGGCCGGGAGCTTGCTCTTGTCGCCCGCGAACGCCACTTCGGTTCGCAGCCCAACCGTCGTAACCGAGGCGTAACCTTGGGCCATCGACGCCAGCGGCGCCAGAAGCAGGACAGTGGTGAGAGTTCTCATGTTCACTCCATTATGGCGGAAGAATCGCCGGTCATGGATCGCCAGTCGATCACGTTCAGAAACGCGGGGTCCTCGCGCCAGCCGGATCGAACTTTGACAAACAACTCCAGAAAGACCTTCCTGGAAAACAGCGCCTCGATCTCCAGACGAGCCTGCCTACCGATGCTCTTCAGCATGGCGCCTTTTGCGCCGATCACAATTGCCTTCTGGCCGGGCCGCTCGACGAACACGGTGGCGGCGATGCGCAGCAGGCGCCCACTGTCCTCCCATTTGTCGATGAGCACGGCGATGGCGTGGGGCACTTCCTGACGGGTGCTGGAGAGGATCTTCTCGCGGACGATTTCGGCGGCCAGGAAACGCTCCGGCTGGTCGGTCAGGTGGTCCGGCGGGAAATACCGCGGGCCTTCCGGCAACCTGGCCACGATGGCGCGGCGCAACTGATCGAGTCCGTCGCCGGTAGCCGCGGAAATGGGGAAATACTCCGCGAACTCGTGCAATTGCCGATACTGCTCGATGAGCGGCAGCAGCGTGCGCTTGTCGTCCACGCGGTCGATCTTGTTCAGCAGCAGGAACGCGGGCCCCCGGACCTTGCGCGCCAGATCGACGGCTTCGCGGTCGGCCGCGGTCATGGGGGCGCTCGCATCGGCCATGAACAGCACCACATCGCGTTCGTCCAGCGCCGCCCGCACGGTCTCCATCATGCGCCGGTTGAACAGCGTGTCGGGTTTGTGGATGCCCGGCGTGTCGATGAAGACGATCTGCGCGCAAGGCTCGTTGACCACGCCCTGGATGGAGGTCCGGGTGGTCTGCGGCTTCTCCGACACGATGGCCAGCTTGCTGCCGGTGAGCGCGTTCAATAGAGTGGACTTGCCGGTGTTTGGCCGTCCGATGATGGAGACGAATCCGGAGCGGTGCTCAGACATGAGTTTTCTTTTTGGCCCGATACACGCGCACCTGCTCAACGCGCAACTCATTTCCCGCTATCACCTCGATGCGGATGCCCTCGCGCTCCACCGCCTCACCGGGGTGCGGAACGTGCCCCAGCCATTCGGTGACCAGACCGCCGATGGTGGTGGACTCCGTTTCCTCCTGCGGCCGGAAATCCAGCAGGTCGTCGAGACGATCCAGATCCAGGCTTCCGGACACGACATAGCGTCCTTCGGCCTCCTCGCGCACGTCGCGCTCGGGTTCGTGTTCGTCGCGAATCTCGCCGAGGATCTCCTCCACCAGGTCTTCCATGGTGGCGATGCCGGCGGTGTTGCCATACTCGTCGATCACCACCACCATCTGGATCGATTCCTGCTGCATCTCGCGCAGCAGATCGTTGACGGGCTTGGTCTCCGGAACCGCTCGAATGGGCCGGAGCAGATCGCGAATGCCGCTTAGGGTGTGATCCTGCGCGTCCGCCTCGAACAGATCGCGGACATGCACGAAGCCGATGACGCGATCGATATTGCTTTCGAAGACGGGGATGCGCGAGTACTGTTCGCTCACCACGAGCTGGCGCAGGCGTTCGAGCGACGCGTCCACCGGGATGGCCACGATCTTGGGCCGGGGAGTCATCACCTCGCGGACGGTCTTGTCGCCGAAGGCCACCACCGATTCGATCAGCTTGCGGTCTTCTTCTTCGAGGATTCCCTCTTCCTCGCCCGCCGAAATCAGGGCGTCGATGTGCTCGGCCGCGGTGGGCGGCTGGGCGGCGGACTGGTCCGGCCGCGCCAGCTCCACCAGAGACTCGAAGAAGCCGAGCACGGCCACCAGCGGCTTCACGATGAAAACGATGGCGCGTAGCAGGGGCATCAGCGGGATCAGCCAGCGGCCCGACGTCTTGCGGTAGAGGATGTGCGGGATTACCCAGGTGGTGACCAGCATGAGCAGCCACGCAAACACAAAGGCCTCGACGGAGGATTGCCACGGCGGCTCTCCCGCCGCTATGCCAGATGCGAAGATCACCACCACCAGCGCCAACAGCAACGTGTGCTTGACGATGGAGAAAGCCAGCGCGCCCCGCTCCACGGTAAGCCCCAGCCGCTCCTGCAGGGACTCCTTGAATAGCTGGAGCGCGGGCAGTTCCCGAGGGCGCAGGCGCACCGCCTCCATGTGCAGCACCTGGACCAGAGTGACCAGGCACAACAGCGCCCCGATGAGAGCGGTGGCGACAACAGTGAGCGCGATCATGCTGTTTTCAACACCGGACACGCGGCGCAGCCGCGTTTGTTGACGGACCGGAAGAACGCGACAGTCGTCGCGTGTCCATGGCACCGCGCAATCATCGCGTCACCCGCTCGATGAGCCCCGCCGGAAGATCCAGCCGGCGCCGCCATCGTTGCTCCACGCGCCGCATCTCGCCCCGGTCGCGCTGATGGTCCATGCCCACAAGGTGGAGCACGCCGTGCAGCATCAGGACGCGCACCTCATCCCCGACGGAATGGCCGAATTCGGCGGCCTGTTCCCGCGCACGGTCGAACGAGATGGCGATCTCGCCCAACCGGTCAGCCGCGGTCGCGGGGAAAGATAGCACGTCGGTGGCGTCGTCCTTCTTTCGAAACTGCCGGTTGAGGCCGCGGATCTCTTCGTCGCCGGTAACCAGACAACAGAACGGTCGCCCGCTGGCGACGTCGGCCTCCAAACGGCGCGCAAACTCCAGCAGCTCGCGGCGGCGCAGGGCGCGTGACCGGACGCGAAAGAGAATCGAGCTTCGCTCGGAAGCCATGGTGGTGTAGGGTCTATTCCTGAGTATCTCCGCCAGGCGGCGGCGCGGAGGGTTCCGCCTCGGCGGGCACAGTCTCCGACGGCGGCTCGGCGGCCAGCCGCAGGGTGAGCTGACGGCCGATGCCGAGCGCTTCGTTGTAGCGTTCGTAGGCCTTCACAATGCGCTGCACAAGGCTGTGGCGAACCACGTCGCGCTCGTCGAAGTAGACGAAGCTGATGCCCTCCACGCCCTTCAGCACTTCCACCGCATCGGTGAGCCCGCAGCGCTTGCCGGCGGGCAGGTCAATCTGGGTCAGGTCGCCGTTCACCACCATCTTCGAGTTGAAGCCCTGCCGGGTCAGGATCATCTTCATCTGCTCGGCGGTGCTGTTCTGCGCTTCGTCGAGGATGATGAAGCTGTCGTTCAGGGTGCGTCCGCGCATGAATGCGATGGGCGCCACCTCGATGACGTTGCGCTCCAGCAGCTTCTCCACCTTCTCGCCTTCGAGCATGTCGTACAGGGCGTCGTACAACGGGCGCAGGTATGGGTCCACCTTCTCCTGTATCGTGCCCGGCAGAAAGCCGAGGCGTTCGCCCGCCTCCACCGCGGGGCGCGTCAGAATAATCCGGCTGACCGCCTTGTTCAGCAGCGCCGAGACGCCCATGGCCACGGCCAGATACGTTTTGCCGGTGCCGGCGGGCCCGATGCCGAAGGTGAGGTCGTTGCGCTCGATGGCCTCCAGATAGCGGCGCTGGTTGATGGTTTTCGGGGCCAGCGTCTTCTTGCCGAAGTTGCGCTGCCGGCCGCTGTGCACCAGCGCCCTCAGGGTGACGTCGGCGTCCTCGGCCACCACGCGCAGATAGCTGTTCAGGTCGCCGTTGCGGAACTGGTGGCCTTCTTTCACCAGCGCCACGTAGTCTTCCAGGATGGCCGCTGCGCGGATCACGTTGGGCTCTTCCCCGTCCAACTCCAGACAATCGTTGAGCAGACGCGTGCTGATACTCAGGCCCGCTTCGAGCGCACGAATATTCTCGTCGCGGGTCCCGAACAGGGACTCAATCCCACGGGAAATCTGAACGCTGAGTCTCATCCGGCGAGGGGGGACATGAGAAGAGGGTACCGCGAGGGGCGCTCCACGACCGCACGTGCTACGAACGAGCCAGCCGCGATCATCCGCTTACGCGGAAGAGAAGCAAACATCCAGCAATGATTATACCTCAGGCGGCAGTGCTGCTCCGTCAGAAGGTGTGAAATACTCGCCGGACCGCGCGTGACCGTCGCGGGTCGGTCACGATCTGCCGAATTTGCAGGATGTTACCGAGCCGCGAGGGTAACCGAGTGCTCAATAGGCCGAATACTTCACACCTTCTCACCGTCGCGGCTCGGATCTCCTCCAGCCACCGCAGCGTGTTGTATTCTCGCCGGATGGGTCCTGACGGGTCAATAGCTTTTTTGTGAGGACGGGGCGAAGCCGGCTCCGCCCGCCCATCAGAGGCAGTGCGCCGTCAACGCGGCGAACAGCCGCCGGCGCTCAGAACGCGTAGTTCAACTCGATGTAACCGAACTTTGAATCGGGGCCGGCCGGGAAGATCTTCCGGATGACCGGGCCCCCCTGGGCGTAGCCGAAATAGAGGCCGAACGCGAACGCGCGATTTAGCTGAAAATCACCACCGGTGTCATAGACGTCCGCGAGTCCCGACAAGCCGTTGGAAGGGCGGCCGAGGAATCCGAAGGTCCACGGCTGAAACGCGCCGCCTCCGCTGTACCACAAGTCGTGGCTGTTGGAGAGCCACACGTCGTGGAAATCGCTGCGGAACGCGACCCGCTTATACGGGCGCAGGATCAACTCGCCGAACAGATCGCTGTTGTTCATCTCGTTGTAGAACGGGAAGCGGGCGTAAATGCGCGGCGTGGGCAGCATGCTGAAGAACGTGCCGTGGGTGTTGTCGTTGGGGTTGCCGTCGCCGCTCGACCAGAAGAACCCGCCACGGAGCCAAGGCTTGAGACGGCCAAAGCCATTGGGCTGGAATCCCGCTTCGGCGTTCCCCGCCCCGGACTTCTGCGTCTCCGTGCCCCACTTTCCGGTCTGCACGGCGCCAAATCCCAGCACGTCGAAGGTGCCCGCCGCGGTGGTGACGTCCTGGATGTAGTGGCCTCCGAATGTGACGATGTTAATGCCGCCGAAGTCATGGGCTCTCGCGGCGGCCGAGCGGTTGTCGGTTTTCACGATGGGACGGTCGTCGTTGTAGTACATCGCGAACGCGCGCCACTCCGCGTTGCTGTGGCCGTAGCCGACATCGCGAGTAACGGCGGCGTATGCGAACGGCGTGGTGACCCAGCCCCAGCCATCGGTCTGGAAGACGCCACGCGTGGGGATAGCGCCGACCGCGGTGAAGTCCCATCCGTTGGACGACCAGTCGTAATGTCCTCCGTCAAAGCTGCGGCGGACGTCGGAGAACCCGAAGGTCCCGATCAAATGCTGCTGGATGCGGCTGGCCCGCAGCGCGGTCAGCGTGGGGTCTTTCGGCTTCCCTTCCATGCCATCGGCAAACTCGAATCGTCCCAACTGCACGCTGGAGTTCTCGCCCTTGATGCGGAAGAAGCCTTGCTTGACGAAAAACCCGGCGGCGTCGGAGTTTTTGTTATTAGCCGCGAAATAGGAGGCGCCCAGACCGTATTGCCCGAGCGGCGAGGCCTGCACGGCGTGTGTTGGCAGACCCAGTAGGACGGGTGCGGCAAAATCGAGTGTCCAGTCGTAGCCCTGCTCCTGTTGCGAGAGTGCCAGTTGCAGGAGCGAGCCCGAGTAGCTGTAGTTGCTCTGACCTGCTCCCTGGAAGAAGTCCCAGAACTCGTAGCGCTCAAGAACGCTGCCGGAGACGGTGACGGAGCCGATGTGCAGTGGCTCTGCATCGGATTGCTGCGCTCTCGCTGTGACCGCGCAGGTAAGGAGCGCCAACGCGCAAAGATGGGCGCACTTCATGTTCGATCTCCTTCGGCGAGTAGCACCGCGGGGTGGACGCCTCCAGGCGCACCCAACGAGTGAATACGGTCGACGGGAGTCGGGATACTCCCGTCGCCGGAATGCCCGAACGCCAGCGCGGAAGACAAAGCGAGTAGAGACAGGAACAGTTTCATACGGTTTTCCCCTTCCTTGGAGAAAACCACGAGTAGCGGTGCCGGGTCAATAATGTTTTAGAAGTATGAGGCGGTCCGATCCTGTAAATGCACGCCCGCCCTCCCATGGTAAGTATTGGTGTCCTGCTTAACTTAACGGCCCGTTGTTAGAAGTAACTGCTCGTCCAATGCGTTGACAGGCACGGAGTTTCCGCAGCCACCGGTGGGTTGCTTTCAGTGGCTTCCCGGTGCGGAAATCCGTCGCCCATTCCCGAATTGGACGAAAGGCCACGTTCGCCACAGGCTGCCAGCTTAGTTATAGTTAGGCGCCTTCGCTGAGCTTCACCGCCTGGCGCCGCGCAGGCTGACCAGCCACATGTTCCTAATGAGATGAGCGTCAGCTCGCTCCCACTAAGCTGTGTGAGGCCCTCATCCGGCGTACTCGCCATTATTCTGCTCGCGCATTCCTGCGCGGCGTTTTGTGGCGTAGTCAGCAATTGGACCACGTGGGGTAGCGGCGGCATGCAGCAGGCGACCGCGGTTGCCCAGGACGCGAGTGGGAATACATACATCGCCGGATACACCGATGCGGCCGATTTCCCGGTGGTCAATGCCGCCTTCGCCCGCGGGGGCGGCGTCGATGCCTTTGTGATCAAGCTCGATCCGTCGTGGAATGTGGAGTTTTCGACCTACCTCGGAGGCACCGGCGACGATCGCGCGACAGCCGTGGGTGTCGACGCGCAAGGGAATGTGTACGTGGCCGGTTCCACGACATCCTCTTCTATCGCCGGGGTGGACCTGTCACACCGCGGGTCTGAGGACGGATTCGTCGTCAAGCTTGACCCGATGGGGCAAACGGTGCTCTACGCAATCGCGATCGGTGGTTCTCAGAATGACACGATCAACGCGATGGTGGTTCGGTCCGACGGAACGGTCTTCGCGGCGGGACAGACAACTTCCTCGGATCTGCCGGTTGTCAATGCCGCGCAGAGTGCGCTCGGCGGCGTCCAGAACGCGTTCGCGGTTGAAGTAAACCCCTCCGGGACGGTAGTCTACTGCACGTACGCCGGAGGAAGCGGGAGTGATGGCGCCAGTGGAATCGCGGTGGACAGCAATGGAATCGCCTGGATTGCAGGCAGCACCACGTCGACCAATTTCCCGTTGGTATCCCCGTTGCAAAGCGCGCTCACGGGCCTGCAGGCCGGGTTTGTAATCAGGATATCCGCCGATGGGTCGCAGTTTCTGTTCAGCACGTACCTCGGAGGATCCGGGGGCACGCCAGGTACGCCGGAGAGTGCGAACGCCATCGCCGTCGACGCGCAGGGCAACGCGTTTGTCGCCGGCATCACCAGTTCCACCGATTTCCCGGTTCTGCATGCCTGGCAGCCGTCATATGGCGGCTTCAGTGACGCTTTTCTCGCCAGCTTCGATAGCGGCGGCAATCTGCGCTTCAGCACCTATCTCGGAGGATCGAGCTGGGATTGCGCATACTCGGTGGCCGTTCTTCCGGATGGAGGGGTTGTGGTTTCCGGAGATACGCTCTCCGGCGATTTCCCGGTGACCAGCAGTGATGAATCCTGGTACGCCGGCGGATACCTTGGATTTGCAGCGGCTTTCGACAATGCGGGAGATCAGATGCCCTTCGCCACTTACGCGGAGGGGAGCCCGTCGAATGCAATCCTGGCCTCGACAAACACAAACCCGGTAGTGGTGGTGGGAGTTCAGAGTAACGGCAGTCCAGCCACGGGAACCCTGGCGACGGCCGCTCAGGTTACCGTGAGCTTTCAGGTAACACAAGGGAGCCAGACCATCACCTTCGGGGCGCTCTCGAGCCAGGCGTACGGCACCACGCCATTCGCGGTCAGCGCGACCGTGTCCTCCGGTCTTGCAGTCAGCTTCGCTTCGACGACCCTGGCTGTCTGCACCGTATCGGGCGCGACGGTGACGCTGGTCTCCGTCGGCGCGTGCAACATTCAGGGCCGGCAACACCAACTACGCCGCAGCCACGCCCGTCAACCAGAGCTTTCAGGTGACACCGGAGAACCAGACCATCACGTTCGGGGCGCTCTCAAGCCAGGCGTTCGGCACCGTGCCATTCACGATCAGTGCGACCGCGTCCTCCGGCCTCGCACTCAGCTTCGCTTCGATGACCCTGGCCGTCTGCTCGGTATCGGGCGCGATGGTGACGCTGGTCTCCGTCGGCGCCTGCACCATCCAGGCGACGCAAGCTGGCAACACCAACTACGCCGCAGCCGCGCCGGTCAACCAGAGCCTTCAGATAATGCCGGGGAGCCAGACCATCACGTTCGGGGCGCTCTTGAGCCAGCCCTTTGGCACCTTGCCATTCACGGTCGGCGCGACCGCGTCCTCCGGCCTTGCAGTCAGCTTCGCTTCGACGACCCTGGCCGTCTGCACGGTGTCGGGCGCAACCGCGACGCTGGTCTCCGTCGGCGCCTGCACCATCCAGGCGACGCAGGCCGGCAACACCAACTACGCCGCAGCCACGCCGGTCAACCAGAGCTTCCAGGTAATGCCGGTGACACCCAACATCTCCAACCTCAGCCCAGCGTCGGAAGTGCCGGGCGGGGCGGCGTTCACGCTCACAGTGAACGGCACGAGTTTCCTCTCTGGCGCGGTGGTGATGTGGAACGGCACGGCGCTGTCGACGGGCTTTGTCAGCGCGACGCAGTTGGCAGCCTCGGTTCCGGCAGCCCTGACCGCCTCGGCGGGGATGGCCACGGTCACGGTGGTGAACCCTGGAGGCGGCACCTCGGGCGGAGTGGGCTTTCCGTTCCCGCCCCCGCTGCACTTCGTTCCCATGACCCCGTGCCGGGTGGTGGACACGCGTTACGCCAACGGCGCCTTTGGCTCGCCCGAGCTGGCGGCCGGAACCTCGCGGAGCTTCGCCCTTCCCGCCAGCACCGATTGCAGCATTCCTGCCACCGCCGCAGCCTACTCGCTGAACGTGACCGTGGTGCCGAATGGCGCGCTGGGATGGCTGACCGTCTGGCCCAGCGGACAGACGCAGCCTCACGTCTCCACGCTGAACTCGGCGGAT
>Ga0326727_10005004_pt1 | contig 38577 bp, 32 predicted proteins | sample MB2enrmetagenome_FD_207643 | JGI IMG/M metagenome (GOLD analysis project Ga0326727, IMG submission 207643) | Lab enriched peat soil microbial communities from McLean, Ithaca, NY, United States - MB29MY | ecosystem: Environmental > Terrestrial > Soil > Wetlands > Peat | place: USA: New York...
AATTGAACGATTTCTAAAGAACAATCCCCAGGCCGCCTTTTACAGCCTCTATGGTCAAACCGAGGCGATGCCGGTTTCGGGCTGCAATATTGCGGAAAAAGCGGGGAGCATCGGGGTACCCGCTATCGTGACGCGGGTGGCAATCTTTGACGGCCTAGATCGGGAAGTTCCCGTGGGAGGGCAGGGTGAGATATGTGTCCGTTCACCTTCCGTGTTCCTGGGCTATTGGAACCTGGAGGCAGATACAGCCTACACCTTTCGCAACGGCTGGCACCATACGGGCGATCGGGGTCGTATGGATGAGGATGGCTATCTTTATTACGGCGGACGAAATCCGGAAAAGGAGCTCATCAAACCGGGTGGGGAAAATGTCTATCCGGCAGAAGTGGAAAAAGTGATCCTTAGTCACGGCTCTGTTGAGGAGGTGGCAGTTATCGGCGTTCCCGACCCCGAGTGGGGAGAAGCCGTCCAAGCCGTCTGTGTCCTCAAAAAGGGAAAAGAAGTAGGTGCGGCGGAATTGATCGAATTCGTGGCTTCCAAAATTGCCCGCTATAAGAAACCCAAGCACGTCCTTTTTGTCGAGAACCTGCCGAAAACGGCAAGCGGCGAAATCAACCGGGAGGAAGTTAAAAAAATCTACTCGGGAGAAAAATGCAAGTGAACTAGCAATAAGCAGCGATCCTTGCATCAAGAATTTTACCCAGTCAGTTTTCGCATGCTCTCTTTGCGGATTCAATATAGCATTGTCTTAAATTCCATTTATTATGAGAGCAAGGCTGTCATTTTTCTCAAAGGCTAAAAATTATTGATAGCATCAATAAGACTCGCGAGCCTGCCGAAGTCTTTGCGGTTGAAGTCTATCAAAAGCCTCGGCAGATGAATAATATCGGCGTCATCCATTTCAATTTCCAATGCGCCGGATGCCGCGATACCGCCCTCGGGCGCAATGATGTCATGAAATCTGTCTCTCAGTTCCCGGATGTCTTTGGAGCCGAGCTGAGATGTGAGCCGTATCACGAGCCGCCCATGCACATACCGCATGCTGTGGTAGCGGCGATAGAAATGTTTAATCTTCTCCACGGCGCCGTCCACGGAGCAGACACGTTCGAAGAGCGCAAAGTCTGACCGGCAGATATAGCCGCGAGCCAGAAGCTCTTCCTCGAGGAGCTTGATCAGGTGTATCCAGTATGAACAATCCGGATCATCCACAAGCACGAGCGGCAGGGGATTTCGTTTACCGGTCTGCACTAAGGTAAGTGTCTCCATTGCCTCATCAAGCGTGCCGAAGCCGCCCGGGAAGAGCGCCACGGCATCCGCCTCTTTAAGGAACGCGACTTTACGGTTGAAAAAAAATTTGTAATTAATCTGCCGCGGGTTGCCCTCGACCACAGGATTCGCTTTCTCCTCGAACGGCAAGCGAATGTTCACACCGAAGGAATGCGCGGAGCCAGCCCCTTCGTTGGCGGCCTGCATGATGCCTCCTCCCCCGCCGGTGATGATCATATATCCTGCATCGGCGAGCTTTTTCCCGAATGTCTTTGCCATTTCGTACAACGGATCACCCGGTTCTGTGCGCGCCGAGCCGAAGACCGTTACCTTGCGCACGTTCCGGTAGGGGCCGAAAATCTTGGAAGTAAATCGCATCTCCTTTAGCGTCGTGTTCATGAGCTTGAGGTCTGCGCTCTCATCGTCCTCCTGCCCGGCTTTGAGCGCGGCGATAATCATTTCACGGATGTATTCCGGCCTCCTGATGCCACCGGTGGTCTCCATCAATTGTTCGATGATCTCGTCAATGGGGCCGTTGCTTCTGCTAAAATTAAGTTTCATGGTTTCTCTGCGCTCCTTCTGGTCTCTTCTCGAAAAATTCTCATAAATAGTAAGCCATCTTTTATTTTTTGTCGAGAAAGAAGAATGACTATTCCCTTTAAAAGAGTGCAAGTGCAGGCATGGACAAAGCAGGAGGGAGAGTATCGAGGATTAAATCTCTATGTGTGACAAGAGGTATGGGCTATAAATCAGTGTCTGCAAGACCGACCAGCTCTTTTCAATAAATATGAAGAACATATATGTGCCAGAGTGGAAACACATAACTTCCTCTTCTAAGGCCTCCAGCAATTTTGACTGGCATACTTTCTTTGGAACGCAAACTGCAGCTTATCCATTAAGAGTTACTGTCCTTCTCTTACTGAAAGTCTACTGCAGAGTCACCCCAATAATCTCTTGATGCCTTGCCGCCGCCTATTTCACATTCGACGAAAAAGCGAGTGGTTCTCAATGTGAATGTAACAGACACCCCTCTACTCGGTGCTGATGAGAGTAGTATTATCGGCTGACTCTTCTTCAGTCTTGTCAAACCCCACGATTCCCGTATCTTTCGCAGTATATGAAGCGGCCGAATATTCCTCAGAGATTTCCCATCACGCCTCTGCTTTTGATTCTTTGATATATTTGTCACTGCAATTTTTGTAGCCATACCAACTGAACCAGAGATGGTCCCAGCTTTCATATGTGGTTTTGTGTTCGTAAAAGCGCGGTTCTCTGGCAGCTGCTCCGCATCCTGCAAGAAATACGGGAATCAGGGTGATAAACTATATTCTTTTCATAGGATCCTCCTGCACGTCATAATCTAGGAACAACTTATTACAAATGTGCTTATTATCAAAATAGGAGATGGCGGGGTGGCTTACAATCGGTAAAATCCCTATTGAAGACTTCTAAATCCACGATTGTGCCCTTCGATAAAGCTAAACAAAACCCTCTTGACATACCAGCGTTACATCTCTTATTCTTTACAGGCCATTGGGCAAATTGTCATAAGACAAAAATTTCTGGGCAGCACTTATGCCGGCTGCCCTATTGCCGATTATCACACGCTTCGCATAACTAATTATATTCAATACGAAAAGTGCTTAATTGAGTAACGAGCGCGATCAAGAAATAATCTTAGGGTGAGGTGTCAGCTATGAGAATAGATAAAAAATTGGGTTTCATCAAGCTTCAGTCTATGTTCACGGAGTTCTTCGGTCTCGGCCGGGCCGTAATGTTAAGCGCGGCGCTGCTGATATTTGCAGTAATCGCACTCGGCACATTTCTATTTTTCTATCTTGCGCCCCCGAATACGATCATTATGACGAGTGGTCCCCAGGGCAGCTCATTCGAAAAAATTGCAGAAAAATATGCAAAGATACTCAAACGGCAAGGTGTGACTCTCAAGATAGTTACGTCCGAGGGTTCTGTCGAAAACATCAAGAGATTGGCTGACCCTGTATCAAAGATCAATATAGGATTTGTGCAGGGCGGTGTGAATAAAGATATAAAGACCGATAATCTTGTGTCGCTGGGCAGCGTCTCTTATATGCCGCTTTTTGTTTTTTACAAGAGCGGGTCCAATATAGAGCGCCTCTCCCAACTATCCGGGCAGCGAATAGCTATTGGTGAGGTTGGAAGCGGGTCGCACACTCTTTCCCTCGTACTACTGGCTGCCAATGGCATCGAACCCGGAGGGCCGACAAAGCTGCTGGAGATGGACTCCGACGAAGCCGCGAAAGCAATTCTAAGCGGCAAGGTTGACGCGGTATTTTTGATGGGAGATTCTGTTTCTTCAGATCTCATACGCCAGCTTCTGCATTCTAATGGCATACACCTCTTTGACTTCACGCAAGCGGATGCTTTTACCCGCCGTATCGCATACCTCAATAAGATCGTACTCCCGAAGGGATCAATAGATTTTGGAAAAGGCACTCCTGCGAATGATGTCTTCCTGCTCGCGCCGACGGTTGAGCTGATTGCGCGGGAAGATCTGCATCCGGCCCTCTCCGATTTATTGCTTGAAGCTGCGACAGAAGTTCACTCAGGACCGGGTCTTTTCAGGAACAAGGGCGAATTTCCAGCACCCATCGAGCAGGAGATACGCATAAGCAATGACGCAAGCCGCTTTTATAAGTCCGGCAAGAGCTTCTTCTATCGATACCTTCCATTCTGGGTCGCCAGTCTCGTCAGCCGCATTGTTGTCGTCTTGGTTCCGATGATAGTCCTGTTGCTGCCCGGAATGCGCCTTATACCAGCCATATACAGGTGGCGCTTCAGGTCGCGAATCTTCAAATGGTATCGTGCATTGCTTGTGATAGAGCGGGATCTCTTGACGGATCTGGCGCCGGATAAGCGCAAAGAGCTGCATGAAAAGCTCGACAACATCGAGGCAGAAGTGAACAGGATGAAGGTGCCTGCCTCGTTCGCGGATCAGTTCTACGGCCTTCGCGGGCATATCACATTTGTCCATGCGAGGCTCATGCCGGAAGGCCATCCGCAGTGACAAAAAAGATTTGCGCTTTCTGTTGATCTAAAATCACACGAGTGCATGCAAGTTAAATCGTCCTGACATGCAAGAACGCCTTTCCCTATAGTTCATAACGCCGGAAGGCAATTGTTGCCAGACTTAACTTTTAGATAATCCAGAGTCAAGGAGTTAGCTTATAAAAACCAGTCGCAGAAATTTTTTGAAAACTACGGGTGCAGCTATTGTGGCAGGCACAGTGGGCACATTGTTAGGAAGCGAGGTTCATGCAGGTGCAGGCCTCGGGGCCGGAGTGAAGGTGGCGCAGGGTGAAATGCCCAAGGGCATGACCCTTCTCACAATCAGCAAGAATGGCGAATACAGCCTCGGGGTGAAGACACAAAAAGGCATTCTTGATGTCAAGGTAGCATCAAGGTTGTTCAGAAAGAGGGTGCCGACAACCATCGACGACGTGTTGCGGGTCGGGGACCGCGGCCTGACCGCACTGGTGCAGACGGCAGTCAGCAGCGATAAAACGCCAGGTGTGTTCTTGGACGAAAGTAAGATCGAGTTTGGCCCTTGTGTGACGAACCCGGAAAAAATCCTGTGCCTTGGCTTTAACTATCGGAAGCACGCCATCGAAACGAACACGCCCATTCCCACCTCACCCGTGCTCTTCACCAAGTGCAACAATGCGCTCAATTACCATAACGGCGTTATCAAGCTGCCTTCTCATGTGGCGACGAAGTTTGACTACGAAGTGGAGCTGGTGGTGGTCATGGGAAAGACCGCCTACCGAGTGAGCGAGGAGGACGCACTGTCCTACGTGTTCGGCTACTGTACGGGTAATGATTTCAGCGCTCGCGACCTGCAGCGCAAGACCAGCCAGTTCCTGCTCGGGAAGACTAGCGACGGCTTTGCCCCGATTGGCCCGTACCTGGTAACGGCAGACCAGATTCGGGATCCTAACAAACTCAAGCTGGAGTGCTACGTGAACGGCGAGCGGCGCCAGTCGAACAACACGAGCGATATGATCTTCAACGTGAAAACCATTATCAGCTACGCCTCGCAGCACTTTACTCTGAAGCCCGGCGATATCTTCTTCACCGGTACGCCGGAGGGTGTAATCTTCGGCAAGCCGCCGGACAAGCAGGTGTGGCTTAAGGCCGGCGACAAGCTCACCACGGTAATAGAAAACCTCGGTGAATTAAAATTTACCCTCGTGTAAAGAAGACGCAGAAGTGACAATTGCCGTCCTCCTTTGGCGCATCCAATTGTCAAAAAAAGAGATTTGACTGCCCGGCAATCGTGGGGGTGCGCTGCACGGATATAGGCCTATCGTGGGCGTCTCTAGGCAGCTTGATCATCTTCTTCACATCCTGCTCCGTGATGCTCATATTGTGGCTCTTTTTTGTATGCTGCATCACAATTCCAACAAGTTTTTTTTGTCGTGGCTCTTCACGGGAAAATTGCAGAGTGAGGAGCATTCGATTTTTTTCATCTGCGCTGCCATTGTACCTGCCTCCTTTCAAAATTTTATAAAATCATACGGCCATGCACGTGTTTTTGTAAATGAGTGAAACCCTCATTCGGGTTGACGTATTTCCTTAGCATTCGAACCGATAACTGAAAGGCATCGGGAGAAGGGTGAGGAGCGCGGGATTTTTATTGTCAGATTTTAGGAATTCGACAACATTGGAGAGCGGCGTTCATTTTGTAAAATACGCTTAGTGCTTGATATCTACCTGCGGAAGCGCTCTGGGTTGGTGTGGGGAAGAAAAAGGGCTGCAGTATATTCGTTCATATAAGACGGATCCGTTGTAAGCTCCAAATAAGTCATCCGCCTGGTATGACGGCGCTGCCTTTGCCGGTGCTTCTCTGATACGAGGGACATGCGGCTCCCCGCAAGAGAAGCGTTACCGATGAAATGAAACCGGTCTCGCGGCAAGTCCGGGAGGAGGCCGATCGCAATGGCCGCATCAAGGTCGAGAAATCTGCCGAACCCGCCGGCGATATAGACCTTCCGGAGATTGTTGAATTCCATATCCACCTCTTTTAGCATGAGCGCACAGGCGGCATAAAGCGCGGCCTTCGCACGGATAATGTTTTCGATATCCTTCTCGTTAATGACGATGGCGCGGCCGGTCGCGCTTCCCTTCGCAGAGACCATGACATAGGCGGCGTGGCGACCGTTAAATTGAATGACTTCCGATGGCGCCGAGCGTTTCAATTTTCCGGCGGCGTCGAGCCAGCCCGTTTCCAGAAGTTTAGCGAGAAGCGATATCATACCGGAGCCGCAGACGCCGCGGGGCCTGACCTGGCCGATAGTCCGGCAGGTCGCGAGTCCTGTTTGCGGATCAACCTCCACTTTTTCGATAGCTCCGCGAGCAGCCCTCATGCCGCACTTGATGCCGCCGCCTTCAAAAGCAGGTCCGGCGGAGCACGCGCAGGTCAGCAGAAATTCCCTGTTGCCTATGACTACCTCCCCATTGGTGCCGATATCCATGAAAAGACAGAGGTCATCGCTGTCGTTGCATAAATCTGTGCAGAGAATGCCGGCGGTGATGTCTCCGCCCACATAGCTTCCCACGGCAGGCGAGATCATAACAGGTGCCGGCGGATTAATTGCGATGCCGACCTCGCATGCGGCGAAGAAGGGTGCATCGAGAATCGTCGGCGTATAAGGTGCGAGCCGGATGTATTCGGGGTTCAGACCGAGCAGGAGATGCATCATGGTCGTATTGCCGGATACGACACCACAGGCGATTTGAGAATGTTCCACGTGATCGTTAAGAGCGGCTTGCTTTATGAGACGGTTGATAGTCCGAAGAACACGATTGCGGAGCTCTTTCCGGCGGTCCGGTCGGCGTGCATAATCAATACGGCTGATGACGTCGAGACCGCAGGCAAGTTGGCTGTTGTAATCGGTGCACGTGGAGAGGACTTTCATATTGGAGAGGTCGACCAACTGAACCGCAACTGTTGTCGTTCCCACGTCGATAGCGACACCGTAGTGCGTGCCCGCACTATTCTCCGCTTCAAGGGCGGTGACCCGGCATCTTCTGATATTACTGGAATTGGACTCTGGTGGGCGCATCTGAGCGGATGGATTTTCCGCGATCAACGTGACGACTATATTCCCGCCGGCTGCGCGCAGGACATCGGCTAAATTACGGATGACAGTGAGGGGAACAATGATCTCCTGTTCGCCAAGCCGCTGCTGCAGTGCGCGGGTGAGACGGTCGAGATCCGACAGGCCATCAGTCTCTTGCGGGGGAGGAATGTAGACGTTTATCTTTTCAGTCAAAGGTCGGCAGTCATCAGAACTCGGCAGCAAGACGGCATCGATAAGCTCCATGCCGTCATCTTCGCTGAACTGACCGCCGAAACGGCCCGCCTGATCTGGTACATCAACAACGACATCGGAATCCTGCATTGATGTCCGGCAGGTCGGAACAAAGCCCTGATCGATTTCGGCCTCGGACAAAACGCCGATGCTTTCGCAGAGAACCTCTCCGGCTACGATACGTACGGCGCAGTTGCCGCAGTTGCCCTTGCCGCCGCAGGAGGCCTCGATTTCCACTCCGGCGCTGCGCGCAGCGTCGAGGAGGGTCGTATCTCTCTGCACATCGATTATGATTCCTGATGGTTGAAAAGTTATGAGAGGCATGGGCAATAAACGCACGCAAAAGTAAAAATGCGAAATCAAGAATAATAAAACACTTAAAAAATTATCCTCAATACATCCTTTTGACTTTTACATTATTCCTTAATATTTTGCACTTTGCTTTTTGGCTTTTGCATTCTCACAAAGCTTTCTATATCTGCCGCATCCTGGGGGCCGACTAACACCTTCCAGCCCGGCAGGTTTTCCTCCAACTCACCGCTGATCGGGGCGACGTAGCCGGGGATGACGATCTCGCGGGTGGATACCTGATTTTCCAAACCAACTTCCTTCACGAATTTAGCAATGGAAGCGCCGGAGAACTTTCCCGCCGCCCAGGCCGTAAGTACGCTCATTCCCTCGCATTCCGGGACGACCAGCCAGCCACTGGCGCCGCTGTTTTCGATTTCTCCCGAGACGGTGAAATAAGTGAGGGAGAAATTGGTTGTTACGAATACAAGAGAGTCGGGACGGGGTTCGCCGATGGGATAGACCTTGGGCTCCACTTGGATGGGCTTCTGAGGATCGGTGTAGATATTGAGACGGAGAGTCATGAGTGCGGCCATGAGGGCGGGATCGAAGACAGGCAGAACGCAGATACCGCCGTACTTGTCGATCTCCGTGATTGCTCCGGCAGCTATTTTCAGTAGATCGTCGGTATGGTGAAGAAAGCGTAAGAAGGGATAACCCAGGGGCTTGACAGCGTCCTTCAGGGCGGCACGGCGGATAGCAGAGTTCGTCTGAAACTGTTCGGCCAGAGATGACGTCTGAAACTGGAGCAGGATGTCTTGAAAGCCGGTCTCGCGCAGCATCGCAGCGCAACGATAGAGGCTATCTATGTCTGGGGCGGTCACCGCAAGAACGTGGTCATTCTCTTCCGCGATATTGCGCAGCTCATTCAATGTTTCCGGTGTGGCGGTGGCGAGGACGCTGCGTGATCCTTTCACGGCTATTGCGGCAGCTCTCAATGCGGCAGGGTTCTCACTTCGGAGCACAAGAGGTCGGTCGGTCGCTTTCCCCGCCTTTGCGGCAAGTGCTGCAAATTCACTTACGTCCGCGCCTCTCTGGGTCACCGCCGCCATGTCTACTCGGAATGTTTCCCCAACTCGCTCCAGCCGGTAATCGCGCACGGTTGAGAGCGCCTCGTCGACTGCAGAGGAAGAATCGGTATCATTGATATTAACGGCAAGGACTGTCTGGTGGAAGAAGGTCTTTTCGTGCCTGTAAAGGACGGTTTCCTCGCCGAGCTTCAGCATCCGGTCGGATCCCAACGCAATGCCGCACACCGGAGGCTCGCTGGCAGCGCCGAGTATCTGGATAGCTTCCTCAGAGGCATAAGGGCATGAGGCGATCTCGGCCTTCTTTGCCGCAAGCTTCATGGCAAAGGCCATGCACGTGTTGGAACCACATTCCCTGCAATTGGTCTTGGGAAGCAGTTTCTGAATTTGTAAACCCGTTAGAGCCATCGAAACCTCAGGATAATGAAAAAGTAAAAATGCAAAATGCAAAAGGCGATGATTCCGTAGGAAGTGTGATCTCGCCCGTATGTGTCATTCCCGTGAAAATGGGAATCCATTTTCTTTAATTGGTCGAACGCTTTCTGGATTCCCGACTCCGTGGGAATGGCGGAATATCGTGCTTCTCGCAGGATCATGAAATTTTACTTTCGATTTCCATTATACCTTTTGCATCAATTCAAGGATCGTCTTCTTCAATGCCATCGCCGCTTCGGGATGATACATGATCAAAAGGTCGGCGCCTGCGTAGAGAAGGCTCACCGCGGTGGAGAGTTCCCAGAGGGCCGCGCGTTTCTCCAGATTTCCCCATGCAGGGAAATCGGCCCCTTGAGCCCGGTACTCCTTAATCCTGGCACACTCCTGTCCGGGTGAGACGATCATCGGCGACGCGAGCATCCGGTCTCCGTCCAGCCCCGTCAGGCGAATCCGTTCCATGACTGAATATGTATATTCGATTCCATAACCGGTTGCACCCGTCATGGGGTCCATTATGATCCGCTCCGGTTTGACATCCATGTTGGTAAGCAGGATATTCAACTGCTTGCCGATGTTCACATCGATAGGGCTCTGAGCGACAATGCAGTGGCCGTAGGCGATGGCTGCCCCCGCGATGGTGCGGTAGTTGTCCTGCTCCACCCAGTTGAGGAGCAGATTTTCGCCGGCGCAGGCCTGCGCTACGGCTTTTAAGATTTCGTTATTTTTTTCGTAATGGCCGTGGCCCGTGACAATAAGCGGTACATCGACAGTGCTCAGGACTTTTTTGACAAGGTCGACGGTTTCTTCGGGAGTTCGGTTTCCCTTTTCAGGATGCGTTCCGTCGAGACGCACGCTGATGAGATCGGCGCCGTATTTTTCCACACAGAGACGGGCCATCTCCGCCGGCCGGCTCAAGAGATCGCCATAGATGTTTCTTAAAACTGCGGGATACTTCTCCGAGATCACATCAAAGACTTCCATAGCCACGAGGGGATGGTTCGGCATTGTACCTTCCCAGAGGTGGAAAGGCATGCAGTTGGCGGCGCCGACTTTGAGAATATGGCCGCGGGTGCCGCCCATTTTCTTCGTAGCGCCCAGCGTGATCTGCCAGATGGGAGCATCGTAGCCCCGTCGGCAGATGGGGAAAGCGGTGACGGCGTCGAGGATGCCTTTTGAAGCAGGCCCTATGATCGTTTCATCGACGGGCGCAACTCTCTTCTCATTTATCTTCACGGGTGATAGCGGCGTTTCCTGCATTTCAACGCGATGTATAGCGGATGCCGGTTGCTCTTTCGATGTCGCTGTCGACAGTGCATAAATGGCCATATCGTCCATCGAAAGTGCAGGATGCTGCACGTTTTCCATGAATGCACGAATAGAATGAGCATCGACGCCCACTTCCTCATCGGCGATCTTTTCTAAAAGATCAGGTGCCCCCTGCTCAGCGAAGCGTTTCGAGAGATCAGGAGCAAGGAGTTTCTTGAGCGCCTTCGGCATCCAGGCGATGCGTTTAAATCCGCCTTCCGCCGCAAGGAACTTCCGGGATGTCAGGAAGACCTTACCGACGCCCATGAAGCCAGGGGTCTGTTGCCCGCCGCCCACATTTCCGGCGAGGCTGGAGAAGGTCATCCCCACAGGCGTTTCGCCCTGATACTCCCTGTTGACCACCATGACGCCGTTGCATTCGGGAAGATAGGCCAGGATCGCCTCGAAACAGCCGCAGCTCGTCATGGGCCTATCCATGAGGGAATAGCAGCAGAACTCCGGCACGGTCTTGTGGCTGCTTATATAGACGTATTCGTTGATGCCGCGAAAGATGCCTTTCATAGGATCGATGGTTTCACCTTTCTTGACGGGCTGGTTCGGGCCGGTCTCATTGATCTCATAGGCTGCCTTGCCGTCCAGCCAATTGTAGGCCCCGCAGAGCCCTAACCGCTCCGGTGTAATGATGCAGACATGATTGGGGGCGAAAGACTGGCAGAGGAGACACGAGTAAAACGTATCTACTGTTTCATCCGTCATAGCCTCGAGGCGGCGGTTTCGCTCGTCATATATTCTTCGTGCGACGGCGAGGCGCCGTTCCACTTCCGCCGCGTCCGTAAGGATCGTCACTTTTACCTTGTCCACGATGGCCGGGTAGTCGGAGAGGAACTTTGCATGTATGATCTCGCCGTAGTGGCGCAGCCTCAGCCCGCGTGCAAAGCCGCTTTTCGAGATACGCGTCCAGACGATATCACGCTGGCCCATATGCCATATGCCCTCGGCACCGTTGAGAAGGTGGTGGATCTGTCTTTCGAGGATGGGTTCAAAATCGGCCTGCATCTTCCGGCCCGCAATCTCGACCCAAATGGCAAGTGGCAGCCTCCCTCCGGGCTCGACCTCATCTATATCGGGCCCGATAATTTCTATCTCGCCGTCATTGATCTCATCCATATCCACGCTGGTTACAAATTCAAAGGCTGTCGTTAAATTTCCGCCGAACTCCACGTGGGCATCGGCCCTGCGGATCAGTTCACCTTCGAAAGCCGGCCCGTAGGACACGGGGACCGGCACTTTGGTGACCCTGATCTTGCAGCCGCGCACCTCGAGGGCCCGCTCCACCATTGTTTCATAAGGTACTGAGGAAACAATGTGCTCGTAGGTGCAGACGCCCGTCGGCAGAATCTCGGGGATATCCGTATCGGCGATGATGGGGAAACCATAGTTGATTGCGCCCGCAGCTATAGCGTACTTGTCTGGAGTAACCTCACCCATGGCAAGCACAAAGGCAAAGATGCGGGTCTTGTTGTACTTGAGATTTCGCTCATAATCGCCGGGCTGCACACCGCCAAAGGAGAGGGCGACTCGGTTGGCGAATCCCAAGGCATAGATCAGGGCGGAGACATCCGCGCCAAACGGAATCAGGCGCGTCGGCCATCCCAGTTGCACGCCTTCTTCGGCCAGCTGTTCGGCAAACTGCCTGCCGTCTGTGCCACCCGCCATAAAGACATAAAGGTTTTTTTCCTGAAGCTGCCTCGCGATGGTTATGGCGATTTCATTGGTCGGCGCTGCACCGGTGATGGCGGCGAAGCCAGGGGCGGTGCCGTCCACGAATTCGATACCCCGTTCACGCAGGATGACGTCATTCGCCGCACCCAGCCATATGCCGTCCTCAGGATCAGGTCCGATGGCGTACTTGCATGCCTCTATGATCTCACAGGCGAAGAGGGACGCGACGCCTGCATCTAGGGCGCTTCCCAGGTAAGGAAGCCAGACCGCATCAGCAGGCCGCACAGGCAGCAGCTCTTTTGCTTGGCGGAGAATCGGCCGTAGGTCTCCGAGTGTACGAACATCCTCGCCGGTGAAGGAATAGATAATAGGAAGGAAATAGGCCGTCTCCGGAAAGGCCGCGGGCCAGGTCTCACCCCTCTTGCCGATGGCATGATTGAGGCGGTCTTCCGCTTTGGCGATCCAGTCCTTGGCCCCGTCGATGGCGCTCGCGCAGATAATCTTAGACATCGAGTTTTCTCCGATCCTCCATGTCGTAGAGTTTCCGCTCGGCTTTGCGGTTGATGCCTAGGACCTCGCGTTTTTTATCGATAAGACCGATCACGATGTCCGCGGCTCGAAGGGGGTCTTCGCAGACGTAGAAGGAGGCATTGAAAAGTTCCCGGGTTTCCTCGTTTAGGAAACGCGTCACATTATCTGAACCACCTACATGGAATGGATGTCCCAGCACGACGTCGATGCCCGACGCCACGAAATAGCAGGCGATGGCCACGGCCTTTTCACTCATCCATTCGGGGGCCACACCCACAGCGGGGATTTGCGAGAGATCGTCTCCGAGGCCACCCTCAAGAACCACTTCGGTGCCAACCTCGAGGATACGAGAGTTATCCACACAGCTTCCCATATGGAGAACAGGCGGCATCCCGATTGCCTCGCAAACCTCGCGGAGTCCTACGCCAGCCGCTTCCAGCGCCGCTTCCGGCCGGAGCATACCTTCCTTCGCTGAAGCTATGGCCGCGCAGCCTGTCTTGAGGACGAGTACGTTTTGCCCGATCAGAGCGCGTGTTAAGGTGTTGATGTAGGCGTCCACGCGCGTCCTTGGATTGTTGCAGCCTACGATACCCACAATGCCCCTGATCCTTCCCTGGATGACTGCGTCGTTGAGCGGTCGGAAAGACGCACGGAAACGGCCGCCCATCATGTACTTGATGGCGTCTACGCTGAAGCCAGCAACCAGCGGCGTCTTGATGTCCGGGATTGAAACCTTCTCAGGATTGCGGTTTTTAAAATTGTCCACGGCACGGCGTATAAGGATCTTTGCGGTAGCGAGCGGGTTTTGGCGGTTCAGTGGGATATGTGTTGCCCCGACCGTCTTGGCGATATCCGACGTGGAGATGATTTCTGTATGATAACTCCGGGCAACATCCGGTAGGCTCGGCATGCAGCATTGCACATCGACAAGCATCATCTCCACGGCGCCTGTCACGATGGCTAGTTCCTGCTGGAGGAAGCTGCCCGCCACGGGGATGCCGTGCCGCATGAGTATTTCATTTGCAGTACAACAGATCCCCGCCAGGGTGATTCCTGCGGCGCCGGCCTCTTTCGCATAGGCCTGCATGGCGGGATCGCGGGCGGCGATGGTCAACATCTCCGGCAGTTCCGGCTCATGCCCATGTACGACTATATTGACCGTATCTTTTCGGAGTACGCCGAGGTTGGCGTCACTCCGCACCGGCGAGGGCGTGCCGAAGAGAATATCTGAAATTTGCGTGGCGATACGCGACCCGCCCCACCCGTCGGCAAGGGCTGTACGAAATGCCTGGAGGAGGATGTTTCGGTAATCGTGGTCCACGCCCATATGCGTGCGGTGCAGAGATTCAACGACCATCCGGTCGATGCCGAGCGGCGCTACGGACTGGCCCCGCCAGATGTCCTGCTGCCTGACCGGCGAGAGAGAAAGTGTCGAAAGAGTATCTTCCTGAAGCATGAATTCTTTGAGGAGAAGATTAGCGAGCTGTAGGGCAACTGCTTCTTTCGTGCTTCCCTTTTCCTCTATACCATAGCTTTTCGCGATACGGCGAAGTGCTCTTTCGTCCCGGATCACGTAATCGGCTATTCGGCCTTCCGCCGCTTGTTTCAATAGGAGGACAAGATGGCGGCCGTGATCGGAGTGGGCAGCTGTTCCTCCGGCGACCTCGCGCAGGAAATTGCGAGCCACAATCGTATCGGCGTCGGCCCCGCAAACGCCGCGCGGGGCCTTATTCGTAATCCGGCATGGACCCATGTAGCAGATCCGGCAGCAGAGGCCTTCGGTGCCGAACCGACAGGGACTCTGCTGCGCATCCAAGCGGGTGAAACAGGTGTCTATGCAGTCCCGCTCCGCCTTGATTAGTGTTTCCAGCGACGCCTGGTCCCATACACGGTCTTGGGGATTCTTAACTTTTTTGGCCATTGAACCTCTTTCTTATTTGTGAGTCCCGTGAAACATGTCAGGCTTCAAGCAGGGAACGGGAATCCAACATACTGTGTCATTCCCGGGAAAACGGGAATCATTATTTTCATTTTGCAATTTCTATTATACTGTCCATTCCCGTCAAGACCGGATTGTCCGGTGATAGAAGTCTCAGGTTTCCGTTTGTCTCCGATATATTCAATATATCTTCATCCTCCGGCATACCCACGATGATATCGGCCCCTGTGGCCGCTCTGAGCTCATCCGCACCCATGGGTAATGTTTTACGCCGGAGGCGGTTGACAACGATGGCGAGACGGTCATAGGCGATCTCCATCTCGCCGGATAGTTTATGGAGCCTCCGTACAGTCTCGAAACCGCGGATACTCGGATCGGTAACAATGACAAGGAGGCTTACCTTATTGACGATACGTCTCGAGAGGTTTTCCAAGCCCGCTTCGTTATCGAGGACCACATAGGGATACTTGCTTACCATCGCATTCAAAACGGCCTTCAGGACGTTGTTGGCATAGCAGTAACAGCCTGGCCCTTCGGAACGCCCCATGGCAATGAGATCGAAATCATCACTCTCCACCAGGCTCTCGGCAATCCTGAGTTCCAAAAAACGCTTTTTATCCATGCCCCGGACCGTATTCTCCTGGGTGAATTTCCGGGCATCCTCACGGATGCCGCCCACAGTCTTTACTACATTAACGCCCAGGGCTGCGTCAAGACAGGTATTGGGATCGGCATCTACGACCAGCACCGGACGGCATCCACTCTGAAGCAGGCGCGTTACGAGCAGCGCCGCCACAGTGGTCTTCCCGACACCGCCTTTACCTGCAACAGCAATCAGCTTACTCATAACGGGGCCTCAAGGTTCTTCAGGATATCTTCGAAACAGCAAAGTAAGTCGCCGGGCAGACCGTCCAGCACGGAGCGGCCCTCCCGGTCGGCACGGCAAAATTCCTCCCGATAGGGAATAACCCCGATGAATCTATTTTCCGGAAAGGCGTTCCGAATAAATCGCTCATCCTCCGGACCTGTTACTTTATTGGCTACAAGGCGGATATCCTTGAGGTTGATATCATGAGCCAGGCGGAGAATGCGCCGGGTGCTGTCTACGGCACGCTGGCCCGGCTCGATGACGATTATCATCCTGTCCACTCCGCTCGCCGTGGCACGGCCGAGATGCTCTACACCAGCCTCCATATCCATAACTAGGGCGTCATCTTTGTATAAAACGAGATCTGTAATGAGAGCGCGCATCAATACATTTTCCGGACAGGCGCAGCCGCCTCCTCCCCGTTCAACTGCGCCAAGGACGAGAAGCGCAACACCTTGATGATGGTACGCAAAACTGTCGGCAATGTCGGAGACCTCCGGATTAAGTTTAAATATCTGCCCATACTGCCGGACTTCCGCTCCCGTCCGCTCCGAGATCAGGGCAGCCTGGCGGGATATGGGGACAATCTTTTCCTGTTCGGAGGCGAGGATTCCCAGAGCAGCCGCAAGATTGGCATCCGGGTCGGCGTCCACTGCCAGGATCCTCCGGCCATGGCGGGCCATGAGAATGACCAGAGCTGCGGCCAGCGTGGATTTGCCGGCGCCTCCTTTTCCCGAGATAGCAAGCTTCATAGGTCAATTCAAAATGCAGAAGTCAAACTGCAAAATAGAAAAAGGCAAATGCAAAATATGGAGATAAATGCAAAAGTAAAGACGCAAAAGGCAAAATTAAAGACTGAGGATCATTTTGAAATTTTCATTTTGCATTTTCAATTATCCGTACCTTTCTTTCATAAAAGCGGAGAGCGCCGCCAGCCTGTCATATACCAACTCCGCTTCTTCAGGCGTCAAGGAACCCGTGCCGCAGGAAGGCGTTAAGATGGCCTGATCGGTAATTAGCCTTTTTTCGATACTCTTGGAAGTGAGGTAATCCGTCATGCCTTCAAGGCGAAGAGCAAGACGCTCCACGGTCTGTTCTCGGATGAGCGTCGAGGTGGGCACGATTCCCCAGGCAAGGGCGCCGCCTTTTGTAAGAAAATTATTGACGGCCCCGGCATACATGGCGATTGTCTCTCCATACTGAAATGCGTCGAAGCTGATGATATCCACGCCGGCGTCGATAGGGATGCTCCATTCCGTATTACCGCAGCAGTGCATGCCTGCGATGCCGCCGTCGGCATGCACCGCATCGGCCATGTCTGCGAGCAGATTAATCACATCATCACGGCGGACGGACACATAAGTGGAACTGCCAAAGGCCGAGAGGATCGGCTCATCGATAAAGCATATCACCTGCTCTGCAAATGGCTTGAACATTTGGACCTGCCAGCGGCCGATCATTGCCAGCGTCTTGACGATCATGTCCCGGAATTCCTCATTATAATATATCGCACGCTTTTTTTCGTCCACGACAGTGAGTGCAAAGCTGCACGGGCCTGTAACCTGACACTTCACGAAAGGCAGTTTTGAGCCGCAAATCCGTAGTTTCTCCTCGAATGCGTAGATCCCCTGTGAAAAGGCAGGGCTGATGGCTGCCGCCGCGCAGTCGCCGCTTCCCTCTTGGGGGTCCATGGCTAGGAGATAGGTCTCGTAGAATTGGGCGAAAGCTTCAGAATAATCGCCTGATGTATCGAAATAGAGGCGGTTTTTTTCCTGGTCGATAACTGCGCATGGCATATGTTCGGAATACTGGATCTCCATCTGCTCATTCATGCCCAGCCTCGGCAATTGCGGCCAGTGCGGAGCAGAGGGCAGTTTAGCAAGGATCAGGTCGACGGCACGCATCGGATCATCAAAGGGCATGCTGCCGATAGCGGTCGCCAGAAACTTCGGTTTAGTGATCATCTATATTTTCTCCTCAATCCTTCATCCAACATAGTGCAGTAACAATTGCATTGCCTCTCATAATAGTAAGTTCTTTTAGGGTAGTATAGGAAAAGCGGCAATGTCTGTCAAAACAATCCTGATAGAGGATGGAGCGGGAAGGGTGGACAATTCCATTGATGCTGCGGGCCAAATGTTCGGGTCTTCGGCGTCCATCGTATCTGATCAGTTAGGGACGTTAGATATCTCCGGGGGCGGTAATGCCTGTGATATTCCCGTCGTCGTCGATATCAATATGATAAGCGGCCGGTATTTTCGACAGACCCGGCATGCGCAGGATCTCGCCGGTGATGGGGATAAGGAAGCCGGCGCCTGATGCGATCTTGATTTCCCGAACGGTGACAATGAAGTCGCTTGGCAGTCCTAGAAGGCTGGGATTGTCCGAAAGGGACTGCTGCGTCTTGGCGATGCATATCGGGAGCTTGTCAAAGCCGAATTTCTTGATGAGGTCGAGATTTCGCTTCGCAAGAGGCTGGTAGTCTATGGAAACGGCGCCGTAGATCTTACTCGCAACGGTGAAAATCTTGTCTTCCACCGGTTGATCCCATCTATAGAGGGACCGGAAAGTGCCGGAGGCTCGTTCGATGATCTCCGCCGCTTTCTCTGCGAGTTCCAGTCCTCCCTCGCCGCCGAGACGGAAGATGTCAACAGGCGCGATATTCATTCCTTCATTCTCCGCCGCCTTTACAACGGCTTGTATTTCCGCATCCGTATCGGAAGGGAAACGGTTTAGGGCTATGATACAGGGGACGTTGAACTTGTCGATGTTTTCATAGTGTTTCCTCAGGTTGGCCATTCCGAGGACCGCCACACGTGGGTTAGGCTCATTGAGAGCTTCGGCGGGCACACCGGCATGATACTTCAGGGCGCGTACCGTTGCCACCAAGACAACGATGCGGGGATTGAACTTCCCGTACGGCGCCACAATGTCGAAGTATTTTTCTGCGCCAAGATCAAAACCGAAGCCCGCCTCGGTTACTACATAATCGGCTAAGCGTAGCGCAAGGTCTGTACCTATGACGCTGTTTGTCCCTTGGGCGATGTTGGCAAAAGGGCCGCCGTGTACAATGGCCGGCACGCCCTCTGTAGTCTGCACCAAGTTAGGAAGAAGGGCATGCTTCAAGAGCGATGTGACAGCTCCCTCGATCTTCAGATCCTTGGTGATGACTGGCATGTCGTCGTATGTAAATCCTACCAGAATTTTCCGTATTTTCTCCTTCAATTCCGCATAAGACTGCGAGAGGCACAGAATCGCCATGATTTCGCTCGAAGGAACGATGTCGAAGCCGCTCTCGCGGGGTACGCCGTTTGTGGAACCGCCAAGGCCGATGACGATATCCCTGAGAGACCGATCATTCATATCCATCACACGACGCCAGGTTATCTTGCGGGGATCGATGTTAAGGGGATTGCCGTGGAATACCGAATTGTCAACGAGGGCCGACAGAAGATTGTGAGCGCTCTCCACCGCCGGAAAGTCATTCGTAAAGTGAAGATTAATGTCATCAGCGGGGAGCACGCATGACAGGCCTCCGCCGGTAGCGCCGCCTTTGACGCCGAAGACAGGCCCGAGGGACGGCTCACGGAGTGTGACAATCGTTTGCTTTCCCAGCTTTGCTAAGGCCTGTGCGAGGCCGATAGAGACGGTTGTTTTTCCTTCGCCTGCGGGGGTGGGAGTCATTGCAGAGACGAGGATCAGGGAGTCATTCGCCCTGCGTTCGAAGCGCTTGATCGCCTCGATCCTGACTTTGGCCTTGTAGCGCCCATAACATTCCAGGTCGTCTTCCTCTAGGCCGATAGATGCAGCGATTTCATAAATCGGCCTTATGCAATTGACGGCACGTTGTGCTTTCACTTTTTTCATAGCTACTTGTTGATCATCGCGTCGAACCGTATATCGATATTGTACTCGTCACTAATACGGGTGATGGCGTTCTTGAGGTCGATAATTTTGACGGCCGGCGGCAGGGAAAAATAGCAGAGCATTTGAAATACATTGGCGCCCGTCGTGGGATCATGGTCAACATTGGTTGATATGTCTTCGATGTTGATTCCCCGCTCGTGAAACACCTTACAGATTTGATGGATGATTCCCGGACGGTCGATGGATATGGCGATGAGCTTGTACGGAATCGACGGGAGGACCTCCCTGTGGAGAGGCGCTTTCGTCTTCCGGACGTAAATATCCAGCCCGGTATTCTGGCGGAGACTGTCCAGGTCTTTGATCAGTCCTTCGATATTTTCGCTGTTGCCTGACGTCAGTATGACCATACCGAATTCATTTCCCAGCACGCAGCCACGCGAGCGCTCGATGTTGATGCCCCGCGCCGAAAAAAATTCCGCGATTTCTCTCACCAGACCGGGACGGTCCGGCCCCATGGATGAAAAGACGACGTATGATCTCATAAGTCAACTCCGTAATTTTTTTCGTTCAGTTACGATATATCTTAAACCTGCCGCAAATTGCCTTCAGAAAGATACTCACGTGCCACCGGAAAACGCCTCGACAATAGCATGTTCAACCAGCAAAGGAAACCTATGAAGGCGACTTGACAGTCATATAGCCGTAACACGACAAAGTGTCAAGGAAAAGAGGACGGTGCTTTTGTTGCTGTTATGATCACTCACTGTAATCCTTAACCATCTTGGAGCTGTAAAGAAAGAAAACCGCCGCATAGACAATCATCATACAGAGCGAAAGCATCTCCTCTCCACCGTGGGTTGTCCTTCTTATCAGGATACTCGCATGAGTAAGGGGCAACACATAGATAACCGTCTTAAAGTAAACAGGCAATTTATCCACCGGGGAAAATGTTCCGCTGAAAAAGGCCTTGGGTATGACGAAGAAGGTGGAATGCGTGGTCGTATCTTCATGGGATTTGGTAACCATCCCGACAATCACGCCCAAATTGGCGAAGAGAAAGCAATTCAAAAGTGGGGCAATCAGAAACCATAGGCTGAGTGAAAAATCCGGCGAAAATATAAAACCCACGATGATGATTAAACATGATGCAAAGATCCTCTCTGCCATGCCTGCAAGTAGCTCTCAGGTCATTATCGAGGGAGGGCTTATGGGAGCCTGAACGTAGATATGGAATGGCTTGAAATAGACCCTGTCGAAATTCAGGTAGGTAGAGGCCCAGGTGTAGGAGTTGTTCATGGAACTCATGGCCACAAGTTCCGGTAGAAGAAAAATGGGATAATCGGCAGCGCCGATGCGGTCGCTCCTGTCGAGGCCGAAGGCGACGAGATGGATTATCGGTGCGACCATGGCGGAAAATATGTAGCCGAGCTTCCTTTTGAAATGAGGCATTTCCTTGTAAAAAATGGGATACCACGCGGGTGTGATCATTCTATACGCTCTCCCGTGAGTTTTATGAATGCATCCTCGAGATTTGACTATCTCACGGTAACGCTGTTCGGCTGGTGTTTTGCGATATCATGCGCATAACCCCGACGCTTGCAGATGTGCTGTATGAGCTTTCCTTCCGCATCGATATACTCGACAATATAATCGCCCACACTGCTCTTGAGGTGATGAGGGGTATCGAGGGGAATCAGAGTTCCCCTTGCAAGAATGCCTACCCTGTCGCACAGTGCCTCCGCCTTCTCACTAATAATCCAAAATTATTGTGCCAGAATCCTAACATAAAAACTGGACCAGTTTTAGGGGGGCAGGTCATCGTTGATATTGTATTGACATACAAGGCTATTATCTCCTATAAATTGTGTCACCAATGTAATTCAAAATCAAAGGTACAGGAGAAAGAAGAGGATGAGCTTTTTTGAAAAACCGAACGGGAAAAAATATCACACGAGGACCATACAGGTGAATACTTATGAATATGACGAAAAGAGATTAGTCGTAGAAGGCTGTCTGACAGATCATCGATTGCAGGAATATCATTTGGCCACAGGTGAAAAAAGATTGCCCGGCCTATTGCATCAGATAGTCATCCATATGCTCGTTAACAAGACAACGCTTGAGATTGAGGATTTGCATGTTGAAATGCCTGACGTTCCGCGAGAAGAGTGCTTGGAGACCATCAACAGCATGGAGCCTGCCAAGGGATTAAGAATTACACGTGGATTTACGTCAAAGGTGAAGGCGCTCGCCGGCAGTGGTAAAGGGTGTAACCATCTTGTGGCGCTCTTAAAAGCCATGGGTTCCTCAACCATTCAGGGATACGCTGCTTACAAACTGCAGGAATCCCCCAAATTCACGTCAGATATGTTCAATTTGCTTCTGAACACCTGTTGGACATGGCGTGCGGAAGGGGATCTGGTAAATTTTATAAAAGAAAAAATAGAAGCAGAACGAAAGTAATAAGTAGGTATCATAACGGCAAGGAGGACGGATATGAAGGTTATCGGTTTCAACGGCAGTCCAAGGCAAGACGGCAACACCGCCACGCTGATAGGCTATCTCTTACGGGAGGTCGAGAAAGAGGGTATCGAAACGGAACTAGTTCAGCTCTCTACAAAGGTGATTCACGGGTGCATTGCGTGTTATAAGTGTTTCGAGAATAAAGACCAGCGATGTGCCATTAAGAACGATGCAGCAAATGAGTATATCGAAAAGATGACAACGGCTCAGGGTATCGTTTTGGGATCTCCTTCATATTTTCAGGATGTAACCGTGGAGATGAAGGCCTTGATTGATCGGGCCGGCTTCGTGGGATTGGCAAATGGAAGGATGTACAAGAATAAAATTGGGGCCTCCGTATCCTGTTTCCGCCGCAGCGGAGGAATGCATACAATCGAAACCATGAACCATTTCTTCTTGAGCAACGAGCTTATCATCGCCGGTCGGGCATTGAGCGTTGCGAGAGATAAAGGAGACGTGGAAAAAGATAAGGAAGGTGTTCAGAGCGCGCAGGCTCTGGGGCAAAAGATCGCTTGGATGGCGAAGAGGTTCTACAGTTGAAAGCGGCCCTGGGAAAAGGTACCGTGGGACAAAGTTCTGTTTTCAGGACTTGGTAATTTATGCTGCTGCTTGACTTTGTTTTCAGATGGCCTATAATGTTGCATATGTTACCCTCATCAGAGAGCATGAAAAAAATAGCACGCACACTCATTGTTTTTGTTCTCCTCTTCAGCGCTTTCCTCGGTCAGGCTGAAGGCGCTGGCTTATCCCCCGCAATCGCCTTTTCTGATCAGGAACTTGATGAACTCCTCGCACCCATTGCCCTCTATCCCGATCCTCTGCTTGCCGTGATGTTGCCGGCCTCGACTTATCCGGCGGAAATAGCCGATGCGGATGCATGGTTTAAGAGAGGCGGGACAGAATCAGGTATTGACGGACAAAGTTGGGATGAATCTGTCAAGGCAGTTGCCCATTATCCGGACATTTTTGAAATGATGGCCGGAGATTTGGACTGGACTGCCAATCTCGGTGATGCCTTCCTCAACCAGCCGGAAGACGTGACAAGATCGATACAGCGGCTCAGGTGGCAGGCCAGAGACGCCGGCAATCTGGAGAGTAACGATAAACAGCAAGTAATTATAGACGGGGACGACATTGAGATCATTCCGGCTCAACCGGATTATATGTACGTTCCCCAGTATGATGATTCGGATGTATATGACAACAGTTGGCTTCTCGGCTCGCCGCCCTTCGTAACGTACGGCTTTGGTCTGGCAATCGGGGGCTGGCTGAGCATGGACTTTGACTGGCGGCAACACCACGTAATCTATCATGGCTGGAATCGGCCGGGCTGGGTCAATCATGCAAGGCCCTATGTCCATGTGCCGAATGTTTATGTCAACAGAAGCAGGCCTTTTATAAACAAGACCTGGAGGCATGACATGTCACATGGCGATCCTGAAAAGTTCTGGGCATCGCAACCCGGTGGCGTCAGCGCAGGCAGGTTTGCGCACACGTCTGAAGTCAGGGGAAGAGGGACAACACAGACGAGCATCCCGGGAGTAATTTTCGGCCCCAAGGGCGACACTAATTCGTTCAGTAATCGCGGCAGGCAGAGCCTCGAAACAATCAACCAACGGCAGGAGCCACCGGCTGCCGCTCTCAGCCGACAGCCGTCCATGCCGGCTCCTCATATCAGCAGCGGTTCCTTGCAGTCCCGTCCTGCCGGGGCAAGCATGGAGCCTCCCAGGACGCCGTCAGTTACCTTTGGCGGTTACAGGGGAGGCAGCGAGGCAAGGTCACAGAGCTTACGCGGTCAGGCGAGCCGCCAGAGCAGCACTGTAACACGACGATCCGCCGCCCCTGCAAGCAGAGGGCGTGCTCCCGCGGGCGGGAGTTCCTCCGGGGGCCGACCGGGCCGGTAGGTGATGTAGATTTGTGTTAAATGTTTTTGGCGACGGAGAATTGATGAATATGGAAAGGAAGGAAACTATGGGTACAACAGAAGAGAAACCCACGTGTCACCCATCGCAGGGAATCGCTTTCATCGCGCTGGTCCTATTGACTGCAATCCTTGTTTTTGCCTGGACTGTGCCGGTAGTCGGGGCGCCATTGCAGAGGCTCTTTTCCTCCCCCGAAGACGCCGCGAAAAGTCTTGCAGATGCCGTCAAGACAAAGGACAAAGCCGTACTGGATCAGATCTTCGGGCCCTTAGGAAAAGACATGCGCTCCGGTGACAAGGTGCAGGATGTCGCAGAATTTGAAGAGCTTGCCAAGCATCTCGCTGAAAAAACCAGCCTTGTGAAAGAAGGCGATTCGAAAGTGATCCTTCACATAGGAAACGAGAACTGGCCCTTTCCTATTCCTATTGCAAAAAAAGATAGTCAATGGTTCTTTGACACGGAAGCAGGCAAAGAAGAGATACTTAACCGCCGGATCGGGGAAGACGAACTCACCGCCATACTGGTCAGCCGCGCCTATGTAAAGGCGCAATACGAGTACCAGCTCAAAGACTGGAATGGAGACGGGATACTTGCATACGCACAGAAACTGCGGAGCGATCCTGGGAAGAAAAACGGCCTCTTCTGGAGAAACGCGCCGGGGGAAGAGGCAAGCCCTTTGGGTGAGCTCGTAGCACGAGCCTGGCACGAGGGATACAAGAAAGAAAAAGCCGCCTTCAGGGAAGAGCCGCCGGCGCCTTTTCACGGCTACTATTTCAAGATATTAACAAGGCAGGGGAAGAACGCGCCGGGAGGAAAATACAACTATGTCATCAACGGTAACATGGTTGGGGGCTTTGCCCTGGTCGCTTTTCCTTCAAACTGGGGAAAATCAGGAGTCATGACCTTTATTGTCAATCAGCAGGGGAAGGTTTACCAGAAGAATCTTGGACCGGACACAGCGAAGATCGCCAGCACGATAAGATCATACAATCCCGATGCAACCTGGACGCCTGTTAAAGAATGATGGCAACCCGAAGCAACCGGAAAATTGTATAGCAGGACATCATTATGACGTGTCGTGACAAAAGGTAATCAGCGATTTGCTTCTCGAGTTAGTCCTGATGATTTCGCAGGCGATCCTCGCATCCGGCTCCCGAAACCCGCATATCCTATTTACTGCAGTTTTGGATCGTTATGAAAAAAGATGGCAACGGTTCCGCTTTCAGTGAGCCTTTTCCAAATCCGCTTCCCAGATAGGCTTGTAGTCATAGGTTGCGTAGAAATCAGTCCGAAATGCGCCCCATGCCCTTAGCTCGATAGCCCGGTTCACATCCCGCAGCTTTTCCGCAGGCACCCGCAGTGTAACCACTTGACCGATCCCCATCATGACGTACCATGATACGACCTCTACCCCTCCAGGAAGCAAGTGGAAGACCGGCATTTGATACGCACCCGTCAGAGCATGGTGAGAAAACAGACACATTGCAAAAACCAGATCAACTCGCCCCCCTTTTTTATGGCATCCTGATCCCTGAAGATAGCCATTGGTCAAGGTCGTTCATCAACTGGATAGAGTCTATCCGTATGGAGAGGGCCAGCGGTGATTTTGCTTTCAAAGCGCATCTTGAAGAGTTAAAGAACATCCGGCAGATCGTCGCCGGTCTCAACAAAGCCATCCTCTCTTTATCCAGGACTGAGACATACCGGGATAATGTTCTTCTCCTGAGGTCCGTGCCTGGCATCAGCACGCTTACCGCCATGACATTACACACCGAGCTCTGCGACATCTTCCGGTTTTCATCTCTGGACAAGCTCGCAAGCTATGCGGGGTTGGTCCCGGGTATAAAGTCAAGCGGCGAAACGGAACACACCACGGGCATCACTCACCGTCGGAATGCAACCATGAGGACAGTTCTTGTAGAATCATACCGGGTAGCAGTGCGTAAAGATCCGGCGTTGATGATGGCGTTTAACAAGTTCTCTCTCAGAATGAAAAAAACAAAGGCCATTGTGCATATTACCAGAAAGCTTTTGAACCGCATCCGATTCGTTCTTAAGAACAGGGAACAATATATTCCGGCTATTGTTTAGTTATAAAAGATCGGGGGGGTTATAGCCAATCTAAAAAATCGGTGATTCGTGGGCGATGTCGGATCGATCATGCAGCTAATAAAAATTAGTCTGCTATGCGTAGAGTACGTGCCCACTCTTTAAAGCCTGATCAAGATAATGCAGCGATCTAAAAAGACCTGTCTGCTGATAGAAGGTTGATTTTAAAGGTTGTCTAAGTCCCATAAACGTATTTTAAAAGCTTCATTATATAGAAAAAGGCTTGCCTTTTAACTTAGAAGATCGATCAATGGAAATATGAAAGACACCGGTTATTGGTGCCACCAATTTGTTAACAGCACAGTATGAATAATATTGAAAATTACTGGTTAAAATCGGCAACACTTGCAGGAGAAGTCAAGGAGTACTTCGTTGATAAGTGTTATATAATATAAAATTTAATTAAACATTGGAACTTTTTTCTTGACGAAGCCTGAATTAAAATCTATTTTTAATACAATATTGAGTAACTGACTCGCGTATACAGATTTCTTTCCTGCCTATTATGAAATGAGATGATTCATGAAATCTCATCTTTTCATTCAAGGTTGCCACAGTCCATGATAAAAGCGGATTCAATGATAATTAGTTGCTGATGACACAAAGCCAATCACAAAAAAAAGTTTTTGAAAGGAGGAGCAATGTCCAGAGAAAACATTTTCAAGATTTTATTTCCGTTTCTGGTGTTCGCGTTGTTAATAGGGTGTGCCACGACACAGAAGCCGAGTCCTGTCATTAAGGCTGGGGATCTCAGCATGAAGCTGAAATCGGGGCAGTACATTCAGAACGCGAATAATTTCGAGATAATTTTCGACAAGACCGGATCAATGGGAAGTGACTATGGAGGGGTGCAGAAGCTTGTCATTGAAAAGTCCCTCGTCAGCAAATTTAACAGTTACATTCCCGATTTGAGTCTCAACGGCGGACTGAGGACATTAGGTCAGAACTATTCGGATTTTGACGTCACGAAATTAGAATATGGAATGACAAAGTACGACCCGGATAGCCTTGAAGGGGTTATACAGAGATTGAAAACCCCGTTTGGGGACAGCCCGCTTGAGACGGTAATACTGGCAGCCGGCAATGACCTGAAAGGTCTACAAGGCAAAAGCGCGCTTGTAATATTCACGGATGGAGTAGATATGGGCGACGCGCCGGTGAAGGCAGCAACGAACGTTAAGAGCCAGTATGGTGATAATCTGTGCATCTACACCGTTCAGATAGGAAATGACGAACAAGGAGCCAAAACCCTCGACCAGATCGTAAAAGCAGGACAATGCGGAGTCTCTGTGAAGGGTGACGACCTTGCAAACGATTCAGCAATGTCCAATTTTGTCGAAAGAATATTCCTGGCCCAGAAGCCAGCCGAAATGACACTACAGCCACCGCCTCCACCACCTCCAGCTCCAATAATGGAAGAGAAAAAAGCACCTGAAGCGGCGGCGGAAGCGGTGCTGGAAGTGACCAAGCTAGATACCGCGTACTTCGACTTCGACAATTACAATCTGAAGCCTGAGGCGCGGGAGGTGCTGAAGAAGGATGCGGACTGGCTCTCGAAAAACCCTGATAAAAAAGTTGTCATTCAGGGGAACTGCGATGAGCGCGGGACCGTCGAGTACAATCTGGCCCTTGGTCAGCGCAGGGCCGATGCCTCGGCGAAGTACCTCAATGATTTGGGCATCGCAAAAAACAGAGTCTCTACGGTCAGCTATGGCAAAGAGCGCCCTGTTTGCAAGGAATCGAACGAGCAATGCTGGTCCAAGAACAGAAGGGCTGACGTCGTGCTGAAGCCCTGAGGGTTTCCTTAAGGCCGAAGCCTGTAAGTGGGGCTTCGGCCTCCCTTAGGGACAGGTACACTCCGCAGCCGTGGTGAATGAAGCGCTGCCAGCAAGCCTTGAAGCTTATACCAATGGCATGTCAGAAAAAGTTTGCGGATCAACCTCTTCAAATAATGGGGGAGCTGACAGTTTGGTTACGCAGACTGAGAAGACTTTGGCTGAATTACAGTAACACTTTGGGCATTTATTTCCATTCGAAATTTTCACAATTTCAATCAATAATTAAAATCGCCAACACGGGAAGGAGTGCGTGTTTTTCTTTTATACTTACCAAGGTGACCTGCCCCCCCGAAAAACTGGTCCAGTTTTTGGGGAGAAGATCAGCACATGTTACTTAAAAACCTCCGGGTTGATGACACCACCCTCCGGGCGCCTTCCCTCCAGAACATCTATGATGGTCTGCGCTGCCTGAGACGCCATCCTCATAACACACTCGGCCGTTAGTCCTGCCGAGTGAGGGCTCAGCACGACATTGGTCAGCCCGAATAGCGGATTATCAGCCTTGGGTGGCTCGGGGTCAAAAACATCCAGTCCGGCCCCGGCAATGATGCCATCCTTGAGTGCCCTGAATAGTGCCACCTCGTTTACGATAGGTCCCCAGGCACAGTTGATCAGAAAGGCGGATGGTTTCATCATGTGAAATTCCGTCTCACCGATGAGCCCGCTGGTCTCCCCCGTCAAGGGAACATGCAGCGTGACGATATCCGAGACTTTCAGGAGTTCGGGGATACCGGACACCTTCTTGCCCCCGTCCTTTTCTATCATCTCGCGTGATGCTCGCGGACTGTAAACCAACACTTCCATGTTGAATGCCGCTTTGGCCTTCTGGCATACAAGGGTGCCTGTGCGGCCCATCCCGATAACCCCCAGGATCTTCCCATCTAGATCCACCGCGCTGAAGTTGTTGCGGATCTCCCAGTTGTTCTTCCGAGTAGCCCTGTCATAGGGGACGATCTTCTTTGTCAGAGCCAACATCAGGGCAAAGACATGCTCCGCCACCGAAACGGCATTGGCACCGGGTGTGATGCATACTGGAATCTTTCTACGGGTCGCCGCGACCACATCGATATTGTCGTAGCCGATGCCGTGTCGTGCGATTACTCTCAATACACGCCCGGCCTCGATCACCGATGCCGGAATCTCCGCTGTACGAATCAGCAGCCCAGAGACATCCCGGATCTCCCGCGCCAGTGTCGACTCTGTTATGTCTGAGGCAACCCGCACGTCATAACCCTTCTTGATGAGCAAGTTCTCCCCCGATTCGTGAATCGGCTGGGTGATCAGGATCTTCAATCTGTCCGTATTTTCCATATCTTAATTTTTACACTCCGTTCCTTTTTCTACTTCTTATCGATTTCATTAATGTAGTGTAGCATTTAGCCACGGTTTTTTCTGCTCATTTGTAAGAACAGCTTCGGCTCTGGCCAGCCGTCCATTTTGATCTTCGAGTTCCTCTTTCGCTGTCATAATCTCTCCCGAGATGACCTGCTACCCAGAACATGTGCCACATGTTAAGTTTGAATTCTGCCGTTTTGTCTATGGGTTTAAATATTGCCAACTGTAATTCAACATAAAAGGGCAAAGTTGAAAAATCAAGACTTCAGTCAATAAGGATTTCCGTTCGAAAGAAAGTACGCCGGTAAAATTTGCTGGACGCATGACAAGGAAGTATATCACGGGAAGCGCCGTGAATAATTTTTTTATAATCGGTCGGTGGTTATTCTTGAATCCTCCACCTGAAAGATAATAATTTTTCAGCGAAATATTCACGATTGTGGAAGGAGATTAGGGTGAGCTGTAATTAACCAAACACCCTTATTTTTAGAAGTACCGTTATGTTAACCGGCAATTTTGCTTTAATGCTTCAGCGTGTATTTCTTCAACTGTTCTTCGTTCATGTGCATTTGTCTCGAATCATGAGATGGAGTTCGCAGTGGGGGGGATAACCTGTGTACAGGTTGATTGACTGTCAACATGGATGGTTAGCCTATTTTGTCCCTTGGTAAGTGTGCACCCATTTCCCGCGTTTGAGTTTGTGGCGGAAGTTGGTGGTATCATCCTTAATTGTCTTATGCAGAAATCCGATGTGCCGGTTAATCGCTTCCATATACAGGTTGTGGTCAATTGCGAACCGCTCTCTGAAATGGCACTGCGCATAAATATAGGTGTTCAAATACGATTCAGCAAGCCGCTTCTTCGTAAATTCATAAAAATCTACTGTTTTTCGAACAAGTCCGAATTCTGTATCTAAACCCTTAATGCCTGCTTCCTTAAATTCATAATATAAAAATATCAATTTCTCTAGATATGTCCTGTCTGACATCTGCCCCAAGAGATCGGCAGTACCCAGAATGCAGCCTGCAAGTTTCTCATCCGGAGATGAGAACTGTATGGTTTCGATATTGACCATTAGGCCTGTACACCGTATCATATTCGCGACTACCGTTATATCGTCCGGGGTAATTTTGTAAGCCTCGCGATTTTTTTTCAAGAATTGTATGCTTCGCTCCACATGAAAGATTGTGTACTTCGCTCCCGTGCCGTCATGATCCCAGTCTTCCTGAATATACCCCGTGTCATGAAGCAGCGTGGCGTTGAGCAAATTTATGACGAGATGTACCGGGAAAGGCGATGTTTCTATATTGTGTCCGTCGACCAACCTGATGGCGGCTAGCATTGCATCCAAGGTATGGGAGAGGTTGTGGTATCGGGTATTACAAGCCCTGTATCCAGGTGTTTTCCCTTCGTAGAGGTTTTTTACAAGGCGATAACTTCTACTAATCGCAGTGAAATATCTTGCCGGATAGTGGTACGAAAAAATCTTCTTCACTTCCGCCATGATTGCTTTAGGTGTGGAGTTATCCATGAGGTGGGACAATTGCATAGTGTCGTCACAGGTCATAATGAATAAGCGCCTTCAGATCTGACTTTATAAGCGATTGGGCTATGTATGTCAAAAGGAAAATGGTTTAACTGAATTTTCAAGTCCTTTTTGGAACTCGTCCGGTTTACTTTACAAGAGAAGGTGATCATTGCGCGTTGAATTCCTGTATCCATGTAAGAAAGACAGGCCTGTTACTTTCAGGAAGATAGCCGAGTTCCAGCTGAACAAAAAATAAGCCGTCAAGCATTTCCACATTTCATCCCGTTATGCTCAAGAGTGAACAATGAAAAAATAGAAATGCGCTGGTTATTGCTTACACGCACAAAGTTTCAGTAGTGGACAGTCGTCAGAATTGATAATTATGGATGGAAAGAGAGTAACGATAATTTCAGCGCTGAGGTGCGAGGTCGATTGCACATGACTTGTTGAGCAATGCTCTATGCTCTCACCTTTGTCCTTTGTCAAGCTTAAACATGCATCCCTATTCTCTATCCATCTTCGTACTATGCCTTGCTCGTATCACCGACATCACCTGCGGTAATCGTTTGTCCACGGTGGAAAGCAACCCCCTTTTCCCTTTCCGGGATGATGCGTGTCATGTCATGCAATGCACGGCGGCCCACGGCCTTTTCCATTGGTACCAGAGTGGCCCAGGAAGACCCACCCAAACCGATACTGCAAACCTTGAAAAACTGCCGCCGTGATACGTGCATGGTCTTCCTCCTCTTCTTATGTTGCTTACGGATACCATACAAGTCGAAGGATATCCTATCGGGAAACTCCTTAAAACAATGGGGGGAAACCTTAGAACTTATCTCCAATGGTTTAGAAAACTTTTATTCTAATCACGTAATTCCGGGATTTCGAAATGTGGATTTAACTTTGAAAGTGGCACGCGATGATAATAGTATCTACTCATTGACTGCAATCAATATTGGAGACCGCTCGAATTAGAGTATCGCTACTGCGTTACAATCCTTCTTTGTAATTGCTACACACTTTGTCTTCGCTGGAATGACAAAAAGAAAACGAATGCTGCTCCAAAACTTGGGAGAAAAATGTGGGACAATCCTGTACTTATTTCCTACGTATCCGGCACGGGAGATTCTTAATATTAGGGGTTCCGAACTCTTTGCCCAACTTTCCAATGGAGGTAAGCATATTGAAATTCGATTTTCGCCATTCGAACTGCTCTGATGCATCCCCCTCCGGGAACCACCAGCCCAGTGCCACGTTGATCACCCGGGGGTGGACGGCATCGGTGATACGCGCCACCTGAACGATTTGACCGTATTTCGTTTCGATAATGACGCTGTCCCCATCGCTGATCCCACAATCTGCCGCAGTTTTCGGGTGAATATCAACAAAGGGGTGCGGTCTTTTTTTCCTTAGTTTCTCAACCCACCGATAGGAAGAAAGGAGGAAATAGCGGCTCTTCGCGCTGATTAAAATCAGGGGGTATTCCGGATCTTCTTCTTCGGGAAGGCCAGTGTACTCGGGCAGTGGTTTCAGCTTGAACTTCTCTGCCGCACTCAGCTTCAACTCCACCTTGCCCGTGGGTGTGCGGAAGCCCTTTTCCTGGTATGACCTGAAACGGTCGGGACCTTTCAGATAGCCTTTGGCAGCAAACTCCTTATAGGTTAGACCCGCCGGCCGGACCAGGTCTTCCAGAAATTGTTCGTAATCTTCGTGCCATAATTCGGGCGGAGATACCCGCTTGCCCAGTTCGTTCATGATTTTTATGTCGGGCCAGCACTCCTCCGGTGGTTCGACGATTTTCGGCCGGGCGAGTATCATGCCGTGTCCAATCCCGTAGTGCCCTATATCGTTCATCTCATACTGGTGGGCGACCGGAAAGACGATATCAGCCATAGCCGCAGTGGGCGTCATGAATATTTCAGCCATGGCCACAAAGTCAAGACTCATAAAGGCTTCATAGGTGACCCGGCTGTCGGTCCAGGTAACCAACGGATTGCAGCACATACCATAGTATCCCCTGACGGGATAAGGTATTTCCTCCAGCACCGCCTTTCGAAAATAGGCTGATGCCACTGTCATCAATCTTGGGATGATGCCGTGGTAGGCGCCGATCATCTCCTTGGCCTTGGTTGGAATGAGATCGGCACGCACGAATTCGCCCAACCCCATTATTTTCGGGTCGTGGGCATTGATATTACCGCCCGGCACCTCCAGGTTTCCGGTTATGGCCATCAGGCAGACCAGCGAGCGGGCCGAGTCAAAGGCATGGACAGAGTGTTCGATAGCATTACCCCACTGGAGAGCGGCGGGTTTCGCCGTTGCGTACATCCGTGCGGCTTGGCGTATTAGGTCTGCCGGAACCCAGGTGATTTCGGAAACCACTTCCGGAGAATACGTTTTCACCTGCTGGGCCAGGTCTTCAAAGCCATATGTGTATTTTTCTATATACTCTTTATCGTAAAGAGACTCCTCGATGATGATGTTTAAGAGACCCAGAGCAAGTGCAGTCTCCGTTCCGGGTCTGAGCTGCAGCCATAGATCGGCACGGGAGGCCAGCTCCGTCCGGCGGGGATCGACCACAATCAGCCGGGTGCCTTTCTTAAGCTGATGTAGCGCCATACTGCCTATCTGCCCCTCCTCGTTGGAGGAGAGAATGTTGCTGCCGAAGGAGAGAATGAGGCTGGTAGGGTTGTGGAGGTCTGCGACCGGGTAAAAACCGCAGGTATGTATGCCTGTAATCTCCCTTGGGGCGTGGCATACATCCTGAGAGGCGATGACATTAGGTGAGCCAAAAATATTGGCGAGGCGGATCAAAACGAAATGCTCCAGACCCTTGGGCATACCCACACCGAACCCGACTGCCCGCGCCCCGTATTTCTCCTTGATCCGGAGGAGATTCTTAGCCGTTTCATCAAGCGCCTCCTCCCAGGAAACGCGCCGCCATTTCCCCTCGCCGCGTTTTCCCGCGCGTTTCAAAGGATATCGGAGACGATTCGGATGGGTAACGCGATCGGCCGAGACCCGGCCTTTATAGCAGGTGTATCCCTTGTTCAAATATCCCTGTGGATCACCTTTGATCTGAATGATCTTGTTATCTTCAACGCCAACCATCAGGGCGCAACCACCATGATCCATCCTTGCGCAGTGAGTTTTTACCCAACGAATTTCCTCCGCCATAGAAATAAAACCTCCTCTTGATTCGTATTAAAAAGAAATATGTTTCTCCTGCATGACCTTTATAATCAGCGGGTATAAATGACAACGTCGTTCAAATGGCTACCCGCGCGAGTGATTAATCACAAAATACCCTGTTAGGGTAGATCCGAAATACAAACATTTTGTTACTAACTATAGCAAAGGTTAGGGTTTGTTTGATACGTTTTCTTTTTTGATCTGAACCTTATCATCGGTGGAGGTATATGATCAGGGATTTTATTAAATGCCTCAATTATAAACATAACTGACACAAACACTAATTGAAATCTACGATGAAGATGAAAAATCGGATTGTAAAACTTACATAAAGTTATCATTTTAGAGTCAATAATGATAGAATTTCATTATAGTTTGATGAAAATTTTTTAGCTTAAATAAGTTAAAGTTTGGTTAGAGCAAATATCAGGCATGAATGCAGGATTATACATTCTATTGGGTTTAATAGCAGGGATTCTCAGGGCCCTCAAAATGGCAGAATTTTAACTTAACATGTGGCACATGTTCTTGGGCAGGTCAAATCTGTTTCAAGGGATTCAGAATCTCCTCATTTTGATAAACGGGAGGTTTGCCTCAATTCTTCGCGGTCTTCGCTTCGTGAAGCGTTTAAATCTACTGAGAAGGCGTATGGCATGTTTTCTATGTCATCCGCATGTTGTGCAGAACTTATTTGGGGTAATTGTTTTTTCATGACGGGAGGCATTTTTACAGCGTAAATGAATCGCCTCAGTGTGCTCTTTTTTCGAGCGCGGACTGATCGATCACACTCCTTTTGGAAGTCGATGTTCAGTAATATCTAATTATGAGTCAACAATCTCTTTTATTCACCCCGTAGATGACATTTAATTTGAGGCGATGCCTCACCACATTCCACCATAGAATTAACCTTTATATTTGAATCATGTTATGATAGCATTTTACCGGGTTTTCAGATTTGTTTATCTTTCAGTATGTAAGTCCGACATCTCGATTCTCTAATATTTAATCCTGTGCAGATCCGTTTGTTCTGGAAGATTCTAGTTAGGTGAATGTTGTTGTGATTAGATTAGTAACGAACCTGTTTCTCCTCCTGCTACTGGTTTTATCAGGTTGTGGAGGTGGAGGTGTGACTGAAACTGCTACGAGCACCAGTGCAACGGCAGAATTCTCTGTAGTGTCCGCAGGCGGAGATCATACCATCGCCTTGAAACCCAACGGCACACTCTGGGCATGGGGACTTAATGCCTCCGGCCAGCTCGGTGACGGAACCGCTAACAATAGTTACGCCCCGGAACAGATTGGCACAGGCACAAATTGGACTGCGGTATCCGCGGGTGGCAACCATACCATCGCCTTGAAGTCTAACGGTACACTCTGGGCATGGGGACTTAATAACTTCGGCCAGCTCGGTGACGGAACCGCTAACAATAGTTACGCCCCGGAACAGATTGGCATAGGCACAAATTGGACTGCGGTATCCGCGGGTGGTAACCATACCATCGCCTTGAAATCTGACGGCACACTCTGGGCATGGGGATATAATGCCTCCGGCCAGCTCGGTGATACTACCACCACGAATAGTTCATCCCCGGAACAGATTGGTACAGGCTGGGCTGCGGTATCCGCAGGTGGTAACCATACCATCGCCTTGAAATCCGGCGGCACACTCTGGGCATGGGGACTTAATACCTCTGGCCAGCTCGGTGACGGAACTACTGCCAATAAGTATGCCCCGGAACAGATTGGTACAGGCTGGGCTGCGGTATCCGCGGGCGGAGATCATACCATCGCCTTGAAATCCGGCGGCACACTCTGGGCATGGGGATATAATGCCTGGGGTCAGCTCGGTGACACTACCACCACGAATAGTTCATCCCCGGAACAGATTGGTACAGGCTGGGCTGCGGTATCCGCGGGCGGAGATCATACCATCGCCTTGAAATCCGGCGGCACACTCTGGGCATGGGGACTTAATACCTCCGGCCAGCTCGGTGATGGAACCGCTGCCAATAGTTCCGCCCCGGAACAGATTGGCACAGGCACAAATTGGACTGCGGTATCCGCGGGTGGAGATCATACCATCGCCTTGAAATCCGGCGGCACACTCTGGGCATGGGGACTTAATACGTTCGGCCAGCTCGGTGACGGAACCGCTAACAATAGTTACGCCCCGGAACAGATCTAAACGGGGCTAATCACCAGTCGGTCTGATTATAATATAAGCGATTTGGATATGTATGTCAAAAGGAAGGGGGTGGAATGAGCTGTTGGCTGAATTCTCAAGCCCTTTTTGGAACTCGTGCGGTTTGCTTTACTGAAGGAGGTGAACATTACGCATCGAAATCATGTATCCATGCAACAAGGGCGAGTTTGTTGAGTACAGGAAGCCGGATTCTTTATAAACAGAAAATGAACTTTCACACCCTTGGATGTTTCTATCCGTTATCAATGAACTAATCCGTTTATTGGAACTGGCGACTTGAATTTGAAAGTTTGGGCTTTACCTTGCGTGCAATTCTCATTAAGAAGAGGAATGATTATTTTGCTTTTTAACATCACTTGACATACATGAGTCGACGATTTTTTTATTCTTCAAGATAGAAAAAGTGGGGAGAGGATGGGGAATATATTTTAAACTGACAAGGTGTTAACTGTTCATTAGCCAACTCCTTGATCTTGTGTGGCGTCCCCACCGGGATTCGAACACGGGTTGCCGGCGTGAAAGGCGATAAACAGAGATATCTAAGTCGCCTGTTTTATGATAAGTACCCACTTTCATTAAAATCTGTGTGTTCCCCTGTGTAACCGTGTGTATTCATTTTGCCCTGATTTCAAAGAAAAGGACACACACTATTGTTCGTCATCCAGAATTTATTCCCATTCCTTACTGGTTAATTCTGTGACTTCAATAACTCCATTATTATTTCGTGAATCTTGACAAAGTAATTATTCCTAACAGGACGAGAACAGCAAAGCATAAAATTACAATTACTGCAATTTGTGTGAGCATATCCGCTGCAGCATACCATGTCATAAATTGATTATAGTATTGGAAATATAAATTCCTGAGTATATCAATCATTCTTTTGTAAGAAGGTGCTTCAAAACTGTTCTCTAAACTTATACCACTTCTGCCGGCAATCCTTCAGACATCCTTTCCCCCTGTCAGATCACGGATATTCTTTTCGATCACATCTGGAATACAATCCAAGCCTTTTACCAGCTTATCCAGTTGCCCACGCATGTATTCCTTGGACGGAGGGGTATCGGCCATGGCAATCGCTGCAGCGACGGCATCCGCTCCACAATCATAAACCTCCAGCAGTCCGAACTGATCCGAAAGAAGCTTTATATTTCCCAATTCCCCGGCCCAACTCGACGCCAGTATAGAAGGCACACCCATGAGCGCAGCCTCTGTGCACATACTCGGGCTTTCCCCCACTACCAGTCGGGCATAGGCCATCACGTGATGCATCCTGTCTGCTCTGATAGCAATTACGGATTTTCTGAGTATCTCTGGAGACGGAATTTCGCTGGTCAATACCACCTTCATTCTCGATGAGAGACTCTGAACCAATCGCACGGCATCCTCTGCACTGAGTCCCTTCTCTCCCAGATCATGGACGGCATCCCAGCGAACGAGGCGCACCACAGCGTATGGGTGATCAGGATCGATCCCTTCATTCTTCACGAGTTCGGGATCTGGAGTAAACTCATGAGGGTGCAAATAGCTCCATTCATGAAAACTCCGATGGCGGTAATGACGCTTGCCAAAGTTTCTGGTAAACCACTCCGGTGTGAGAATCCTGTCGGCAAAGGGAAACGCTATCCTATTGCTGAGCTCGGCTGCTTCCGTATCAGTCAGGGCAATATTGGGTATGCCTAGCAGTCTAGATGGGAGCGACGTAGTTATACCGCTGATGGACAGGACAATATCAGGACGATAGGCCCGGAGCATTACAGTTAATTTGCACCAGCGTTTTAATAACTCCTGCGCAAGGCCAAGCCCTTTTCCCTGTCTTGACAAGCAAACATAAGAAATACTGAACAGATCAAGGAGTTTATGAGTAATGTCTTTATCACGGGTGACAATTATCAGCTCGTGGCCCCGGTCTTGCCACCTTTTCATCAAGGGCCGGAAAAAATGCGCATGCTTGGGATGAAGTATATCTATCAGAAATTTCACGGGGGCTAAGCCTCCTTTGCAGCTAATGCATAAAGACCTTTATTTCTCTCTCTAGCGCCCGTTATTAGCTTGCTTATATCGTTTGTCAATGTTTCCGTTGTGTTATAATTATAGACACAGGTTTTAACATAAAACTCTTCTCTGGTAAGAAGACACATCAATTCATCTTTTGTGTAATCCAGTGGGACGTGGCTAGACTTAACATTTGAATGTAAAGATCTCGGATGCTAAGTCTGGCCTGGCCCATTCACCAAAAATATTAGTATAAACTGTTTAAACCCTTTCAAAGCTCAGCTGAAACCATAAAGGAATGGCATTCGA
>Ga0326727_10005006_pt1 | contig 38560 bp, 43 predicted proteins | sample MB2enrmetagenome_FD_207643 | JGI IMG/M metagenome (GOLD analysis project Ga0326727, IMG submission 207643) | Lab enriched peat soil microbial communities from McLean, Ithaca, NY, United States - MB29MY | ecosystem: Environmental > Terrestrial > Soil > Wetlands > Peat | place: USA: New York...
GTTTGATGAGACGAGATCGGGCTTGAGAGGGCGAGTCAAGGGAAGAGGTGCAACGCCTGCTCACCGGCATAATTTGATGAGACGTATCCGAAGTGGCAACCGTGCCTGCGCGAATCAGGGTGCAATGCCTGCTCACCGGCATAATTTGATGAGACCCCAATGCTCAGCGGGGATCGCGGCGCCCTCGAAACGGTGCAACGCCTGCTCACCGGCGTAATTTGATGAGACTAAGGACGGTAGACAGACAGCGCGGTCGCAGATGGGCTGCTCACCGGCACAAATTTGATGAGACCAGTGGCGGACGTGCTTAGCCGACCTCGCCTGGGCGTGATGTGGTGCCTGCTCACCGGCGTAATCCCAAAGGTTTGCAGCAGCCGGCTGGGCAGCCTGACGGCCGGGTATGGCATACTTACCGGCATGGCATCTCTAAGTGTGCAACGCAGGAACGGTACCGGGACCAACCAGTACCAGGCTAAAGCTGCTGCCCGCCCGCCAGCTCCCAGCGCCAGGCTGCTGAACCAAGCTTCATCTGCTGTCCGCGCCAACCCGCGGGCAGCAGCACCGGCAGAGCGGCATCTGTGCGCAACCGGCCGGCATAAGTACCATCTCACCGAGGGAGCGGCAGCCAGCTGCGCCGGCGGCCCGGCACAGTACGCAGCGCTGTCGAACTGGCAGCATATAATACCAGCACCGCGCCGGGCTGCGCACGGAGGGCCCGGCCCGGCTGTGCACGGGAGACAGCCGCAGCGGCCCGCGGCGCACGGAGGGCCCGGTCCGGCTGTGCACGGGAGGCAGGCAGCCGACAACCCCAGCAGCCCGCCGGACATCCTGCGGGCGCTCAGCCGAGACCCAGACGTAAGCGTACGCTGCCGTGTGGCCGGCAACCCCAGCAGCCCGCCGGACATCCTGCGGGCGCTCAGCCGAGACCCAGACGTAAGCGTACGCTGCCGTGTGGCCGGCAACCCCAGCAGCCCGCCGGACATCCTGCGGGAGCTCAGCCAGGACCCAGACGCAGATGTACGGCGGTACGCAGCCCGTAACGAAAGTAGCCAGCCGGGCACGTTAGGACGGCTCAGCCGCGACCCGGACTTTTTTGTACGCCTAGGGGTGGCAGCGAACATCAGCAGCCCGCAGAAAGTTCTGCAGCGGCTGCTGCGGGACAAATATTTAGACGTGCAGCTCGCGGCTGCTGCCAACCCGAGCTTACCTCGGGCGACCCTGGCGATGTACCAGCTTACCAAGGTCTCCGACAAGGAGAGATCACAGCCGCAGTACCAGGTCGTGCATGGTGGCGGGCACGGCCGCTGATGTTCGACCCCGATATCCGCAACAGCGAGTACATGCAGGTGGTGCTGACACATGAGTGCAACCGGAGATGCCCGTTCTGTGTTGACCACCTTCGTGGTGCCGCCGGCAGGCTGACGCTGGGACAGCTGGCCGCAGCCCTGGGGTTCGCCCGTCACCACAAGATCAGGGACATCCTTTTCGTGGGCGGCGAGCCAACGTTGCACCCAGAGGTCGTAGAGATGGCGCGGTTAGTCAAAGAGCACGGTCTTAGGCTTGTTGTGACCACAAATTTCGATCTTAGGGATGTGGTGGGACAGCTAATGCCGTGGGTTGACTGCTGGAACTTCAGCTACTACGGCCAGCGGACGGTACCGTATGTCGACGGGGCGGATATCACCCTGTCAGCTTTGATCTACGCCAGAGGGTTCCTGTCGACCAGGGAGAGCCTGGACAGCTTCATCGACCGTTACGGGGACCGGTACCACCTGAAGTTCTCCACGTTAGCGCTGGCCAACGAATACTGCGTGAAGTTCGGCAACCCGGGCGGATGGCTAGACCAGCTCCCCGGGACACGACGGACCCTGTTCGATTTCATCTGCGGCCAGGTGTACCGCGGCTGCCTGATCAAACGTTATGATATTGTGGGGCCGCAGCTGCCGACGTTAGACTCCTGGAAATGCCTGGCGGACGGGACACTGTCCAGGCACTGGTAACAAAACAATACGGCACAGTGGCAACGCCGGCCTCCCGGCCAGCACAAGACAGCCCAAACATAAGACCATCCCGTCCAAACATATCACCATCTCTGTGCTGCTCCTAAGGTGGCCGCCAGAAGGATAGCGGCGCTGCCGGCCGCCCGGCTGCCAGACCCAGACCTAGATCTAGATCTGCAGAGATTCGGTCCAGGCGATCCATCTCCGGGTGGCATCCAGGGATCCGTTGCTGACCCAGGTAGCCTGCGGCTCGACACCTTGGCGGCCCAGATCTTCGCAGCGCTGCAGCACCAGACGTTGCTGCCAGGCGACCAGCTGAGCCACGTTGTCGGGGACAGCCACACCGTAAGCATCACAGAATATCTCTATGCGGCGGCGGCGGTCGGGTGCCGCCGGGTAACGCAGCCAGCTTAGACATTCGTTATCATCTCGGAACGGAATGGCATATTCCAGAGCGTAAGCGATGTCGAACTGCGGGACGGCCGGCCCGGCATGATCGAAGTCGAGCAGCCCGACGATCTGGCCGTCTTGCCAGACACCGTTCCAGGGCCCGAAATCACCATGGCAGATCACTTCGGCTGGGCCGCACCCGCCAGGGCCGCCCGACCAGCGGCTGGTCGGGTCGGGCCGGTAGCCAGCCACAGCGTCATGATAACGGCGCAAAAACGCCGCCCAGCGCCGCAAACCGTCTTCGGGGACGATCTTGGCCCATCCGTCAGAGCCGGATTCCCCCTCGATCCAGGTCAGGATCTCCTGGTTGCCGTGGGTGCCGACCAGCCGGGGCGCCGGAAACCGCACAGTTTCCAGGTAACGCAGGAGCCCGTGGACCGCCGGCGACCAGAACGCCATCGGCCGGCACACCACACTACCTTGTCGGCGCACACGGCCTGCCATGCCCGCAGTGTACGCCCAGCCGGGCGCTAAGCCATCCGGGAAACGGCGCTCTGGCTGGCACAAGCCCGCAGCAACCGGCACAGCCTGCCAGCAGGTACAACGGAAAGTGACAGGCGGTAACAATATGCGCCGGCCGCTGATATTGGCACATTGTCACCATGGGACCACGCCAGGGTGTTGGTACCAACCAGTACCGATCTCGAGGGCCATCTCGCCTCGCGGTAACCCCCGGCACCAGGCCGCTGCTAAACCAGGCACAGCCTGCCCCCGGGCCCCGGCGGGCTGTTATCAGCCCGACGCTGGGCGCCCGGGCCAGCCAGCCGGGCCGACCAGCAGCCAACAGCGGGTTCGACCGAGACCCGGTCCGGCTGTACCTGGACGCTATCGGCAGGTACCCGCTGCTAACCCGGCAGCAAGAGGAGCAGCTAGCTGAAAAGATCCTAGCCGGGCAGGCAGGCAAACGGCGGCTTGCCCAGCCCGGCCCGCTGGGAACGGATGACCGCCGGCAGCTGCACAGGGACGTCCGGCGGGGTGAGCTGGCCGCCGAGCAGCTCGTGCAGTCCAACCTGCGCCTGGTAGTGTCGATCGCCAAACGTTACCGAGGGTCAGGGATGCCGCTGCTGGACCTAGTGCAAGAAGGGAACCTAGGGCTGATCCGGGCCGCGGACAAATTCGACGGGCGCAGAGGGCTGAGGTTCTCGACCTGCGCCACATGGTGGATCAAACAGGCTGTTACCCGGAGCATAGCTAACACCAGCAAAACCATCCGGGTGCCCGTCCACGCCCGCAACCAGAGCAGCCAGGCGCTGCGAGCGCAGGCGCAGCTAGAAAGCAGACTGGGCCGGGAACCTACCGTAGCGGAGCTAGCTGAACGCCTAGGGATACCTCAGGACCAGGTCGCCCGGCGGTTACGGCAGAACAACGAGCCGCTGAGCCTGGACGCCACGGCGGGCCCTGACGGCGAACCCGAGCTGAGCTCGCTGATCGCCGACACCGGCACGCCGTCCCCTCTGGACACCGCCGTGCAAGAGACAGTGAACAGCGAGATCAACAGGGCCCTTGAGACATGCCTGGGCCAGCGGGAACAGCAGGTGCTGCGGATGCGGTACGGCCTGGACCGGGAAGGGCCCCGTACGCTGGAGCAGATAGGCAGCACCATGCACCTCACCAGGGAAAGGGTCCGGCAGATCGAAAGCCTCGCTCTGTCCAGGTTACGCCAACCTGACGTAGCCCACCTAAAAGGGCTGCTGACCAGCTAGCCAGACACAGCAGAAGGACCAGAAAACAGTTGACAAACACAACCCCAACATAGTACTATGAGATTATAAGCTGTGTCTGGCCGCGGAGGGCTGAACGTGAACAGGTACGTACGCATCACCATTGAAGAAGAAGACGAACGGGAGACCGTCGAGCTCCGGGTTGTCTCCGAGACCGCAAGCTGGCTGGTAGGCCAAGAGATCAGCAGCCGCGGGATCCCCGAAGGACGCTACCGGAGAGTAGAATCGGTCGGGGATGAGAGAGTCATTGACAGACGGACGATCATCGCCCAGACCGAGCTGCGGTACGACCCTCTGTACCGCACCCTGCGGCCAGTCGCCTGAACCGCAGCAGCATGGACAGCCAGCCAGCGCTAGAGAGAGCGCTCGGCAAGATCCGCCTCGAGGTGCACAACACCCAGCTGCGCGAGCTAGTCGTAAACGGACGGAACGTACTAGCAGAGTTCGCTGGCGGGCACGGCCGCTGGGCTGACAGCTCAGGCAAAATGGTCGAAATAAACACCGTCGAGACGCTCAGCGCCGCCTGCTACCTACCCCACCGTACCGACAGACAGTTCGCTGGGTGGCTGGGCCGCCTGCAGAGCTGGCAGGAACAACAAACCCCGCTGGGGATCGCCGGGAACCGCACCGTAGCCCTGGTCTACGAAACCGCACCAGACGGCCATATCGTAAGCATAGTAGCCTTCCCGGCGGGCAGGCAGAACCCCGACCCCGCTAACGAACTGTGAAAACGACAAGCAGGCAAAGCTGGGAAGAACGGCTCCGGGCAGCACGCAGCTCAGACATCCCGGCAGTGCTGAGACATCTAGCCGACGACCCCGAAATATCAGTCCGGCAAGCGGTGGCTGAGAACCCGGCGACCCCGCCGGGAACCCTAGACCAGATGGCCCGGGCACCCGCTGAGTCCGTCCGCTGGTACGTAGCCGCCAACCCCTCCACCCCGCCAGGCACAGTCGAGCTGCTGGCCAGCGACAGCAATAGCAACGTACGCATAGCGGTAGCCGGCCGGCCCGACTGCCCGCCAGCGACACTCGCACAGCTGGCGCAGACCGGGGGCCTGGTACGCCGGGTGGTAGCAGGGCACAGGAACACCCCGCCCGGCGTGCTGGGATGCCTGCTGCAAGACAAAGACCCTTTCGTCGCACAACAGGCAGCCGCCAACCCGAGCCTGCCCCGGGCAGCCCTGGCGATGTACCAGCTCGCCGGCGGCCACAAAGATACCAGCCTGCTGCTGCTGCACGGCACCCTGACAGGGTACCAGCGGGGCTGCCGCTGCGAGGACTGCAGACAATGCGGCTACAAGTTCATATCTAGCTGCTGCCTCTAACCCTGTCCGCCGGCCCGGGAACGGCCGGCCTGCCCCAGCATGGCATACCGGCAGTATGGTAGTCAGCACCAGCCGCAGCCGGGGCAGCCGGGGCGCAAACCAGTACAGATCCCCAGCGCGGAAAGCCCCCACACCCTTACTGTACGTGGGCACCGCTGCGCCCCAGGCTAATAACCCGGCTATCACACCCGCCAAGCTGGCCGCTCTAAGCAAAGGGGCATCGCGGGAGCTGGTAATGATACCCAGCCATCCTGAAACCCCGCCTGGTGTCCTGGCTCTCCTCGCATCCAACGTTGCACGCCGAGCGGTAGCAGCCAACCCTAAAACACCGCCGGAAGCGCTGGTACTGCTAGCCGACGACCATGATCAGGACACCCTCAGAGCACTGGCAGCCAACCCGAACATCCCGCCGGAAGCCCTACGCAAATTAAGCCAGAACAGAGACAGATGGGTACGGGTAGCTGTTGCCTCCAACCCTACATGCCCGGCGGGGATCTGCCTGTCGCTTAGCTACGACGCCAGCCCCAACGTACGCTACTACACAGCCCAAAACCACAACACCCCGCCGGACGCATTAGACCGGCTAAGCCGCAGCACGGACGGCGCGATCCAGATGGCAGTCGCCGGGAACCCCAGCACCAGCCCGACAACGCTGGTACGTATGCTGCGGCGCAGCCCTGAAAACGCACCCGGGCTGCGGGACGCTCTGCTGGCCAACCAGGCGCTGCCAGACCACATACGAGCGATGTGGCAGCTGGCCCACTGAGATCCGTCCGGCCGTGCCGATCCTGCCGGCCTAGGCACACAACAACACCAGCCAGGGACGCACAACAACACCGGAACAGCACACCCAGAACGGGCGCCACGCCCAGGACATAGCTGGGCGCGGCACCCGGCATACCCCCCAGGCTAAGACACGCGGATCTTGACGACCTGGGAGACAGTCGCGAACCCCGGCCCGGCCAGGGTGGCAGTAGCGGTGACAGTATGGCCGACCATCGAAGCGGGGATACCGACAAGATGGAGGGTAGCTACGCTGTCGACCACGCTGGCCACCGCAAGCTGTCTAGTCACCGAGACCGGCGGGGCGTAGGACACCACTTTGGACTCCCAAGTGCCGACCAGCGTCACAACCAGGCTAGGGTCGCTAAACGCCTGGCCGTTAGCACCACGGACAACAGCGAGCAGCGGGCCGGCAGGAGCCAGAGTGATACTGGGCGGCAAGTACAGCTTAACGTCACCGTTAAGAGTGACCTCAGCGATCATCGGCCCGTACTGAGTCTGGCTGCACGCCAAGCTGGCCGCACCGCCCGCGCAGACCGGGTCGTACACAAACTCCAGCAGGGAGCTAGCCGAGCCAGCAGTAACCACCGTGTGGTACTGCTGCCAGGTCGGGTCGCTAATCGTTTTGTAGGAATAGACGAAAGTCGGCGTGTCGACCAGCTTGCCGTCCCACATAACGTTGATGCTCTTGCTGGTCGCTATCCCGGAGTAGCCCGCCCCGAACCAGGACAGCTCGTAAGTCAGACCCGAGATGGTAGCTACAGCCTGGCTGAGGTTCCCCGGGCCCGCCCAGTCCATCATGACCTCCTGGTTAGTGCCGGGAGGCGGGGTTATATACCCGCGGCTGTAGACCTGGACGCCACCTTGGTAGTCGGGCGGCCCGGCGCTGTTTTGCAGATCCGGGTCGGTGGTCGCCCCGACCACCCAGCCCGGGATCGACTGAGCTTTAGTATGGGTAACGGTATAATACCCGGCGGGCCGGTACCCCTCGGTGTTGAAAGGGCCGACAGGCAGAGCGAAATTACCGTTGTTAAGCAAGTTTTTGACGGCGGGGGCCGCCGTGCCGGCAGACGGCAAGGTGGTGGTGGTGGTGGTGGTGGCGCCGGCTGGTGCTAGCGTGCAGCACAGCAAGCTGGCGGCTACCAGTCCGGCGATGCCGGCTTTGGCGCTCCGCGACGTTGACAGCATATAGCTCCTCACTCAGGCCGGAAGACTATCTTATGATACCCGAAGCTACGATTATATCACAGCCTTAAAGTTTGTAGATAGTCGGCGTTATACCCCCAACCACAAACCGTGACGCGCACAATAATGCGTTAATGCAATACTGCGTTATTGTGCACATCACGGGGCGTGGTGTGGCAGCAACCCGACCGCCGCGCGCAACCACAGAAAACATTTGACTGCCACAGGATAAAATGGTACACTGCTAACATGAAGATTGTAGTCATCGTCCCGGCCAGCCTGCTGATCCTGTCATGGGTCCTGACGCTCCTGCTCGGCGGTATCGGCCATCAGATGGCAGTCCCGTACCTGTTCAAGTTCGGGTACTGGGAATGCTTCCTGAGCTTGGTGGGCATAACGATCGTCGGCGGGGCAGCCGGAGCGCTCCGTACCGCAGACAGCGAATAACACGCCGGAATGGCGGTCCCGGGTACGTAGCCCGACGCCGACCCGGGAAGGCACCAGAGGCGCAAAGGCTGACAGCACAGAACGGAGGCAACATGCCGGGCACCCAAGCAACACCCAGCACCTTCACGGTAACCGAAGGGGGCCAGACCACCAAGCATGCCATCGACACCAGCCGTACCGTTACCCACGACCTGGACCGCATGGGTTCCTACTACGACGTGTGGTGCGTCTGCGGGGCCAACATCGTGATGAACGCCTACGAATGGGGCTCCGAACAGGAACGCCAGAGCCGGCCGTTCCAAGACCTGCCGCCCGGCTCTGTCATGTACCACTTCGAAAGGCATATGCGTAGCTGGGCGCAGCACACCGAAGCTGTGCACAAAGCGGAAGCAGCGATCCGGCGGACCACCCCCGGGCCCGGGGGCAACGAAACCTTTGTCAGACAGGCAGCGCTAAATGTGGTACGCAGCCTGGAAGAAACCGGCCTGCTCAAACCGCCGCGATAACAACATAACAAACAGCCGCCGTCACGACAAAAAGTAACGCCGGACAGCACGGCGACAGCGGACAGCACGGCAGCGGACAGCACGGTAACGCCGGACAGCACGGCGACAGCGGACAGCACGGCAGCGGACAGCCGATAAATCCTGCAACACGCCGGGAACGTCGCGCTGGCCGCAGCATAACGACCGTCGGCAGCAGCCGGAGCCCCACACCGCACCGCGAACGGCTCTGCCCCAGGTATGGCACATAATAAACATGGCCAAACCCAAAACGGCTGGTACCGGCAGTAACCAATACGCCCAGAAAGCAACAGCCAAACCTGCCCCCAGCCCGACCGCGCTTGTACACCAAGCAGCCTCCCGGCCATCAACCCTCATCGACCATAACGCAGAGAGGCACCGCAGCTACGACATCCGCCGGGCTGTCCTCGGCGACATACACAGAGACGGATCGGGTTACGCCATAACCGCGCGGGAAATCTCCAGTCACACCCCGGAACACCCCCAACACACCACCACTGACGCCGGATGGCGCGGCATCGAAGCGTCAGCGACAGCACCTGACGGCACGGAAGTCCACGGTGTCAGCCTCGGCGCCTTCACCCCCGACCTGCAACAACAATACATCCAAACCTGCCCCCGAGAAATCCGCCTAGAAGCAGCCAGATACCCAACCTGCCCCCTACCCACCCTGAAAATACTGCTAACCGACGAAGACAACGAAGTAAGAGAAACAGCCGCCGCCCACCCCCTCCTACCCCGCAGCATCCTAGCGATGTGGCAGCTCGCCAACAGCTCCCCCCAAAATAACACCCCGGCACCTTAAGGCAACACCCACAACCAGCAGCCACAAAACAAAAGTACCGGATGGCGAGCCGGCACAGAAAGATGCCGTGGCCCCGAAACCCTCCAAAACATCGCAGTAAGTTATTGCTTAGCACAGGCCGGGCCGGGCCTGTGCTAACCCGCGACAAACCCGAACAACCCAGCCTGACACCCCGGCCCGCCCGACGTGCTGTCCGGAACGCCACCCAAACACCCACAACCCGGACCCGAAAAAACACAACAACACTACGACAAAACGACCACCTCAACACAACAAAACGCCACACAACAAACCGGGTTGTCCGGCGCTCCCGGACAACCCAGGAAAAAAGCCGACACCCAAATTACGCCGACAGACCCCCCTAACAATTAAGGCCATAACCAGCAAAGCTACGCCCCACGCCTCACAATCCAGAACGAACAATACGCCAGCCCGACCGGCACCAAGCCCGACCGGCACCAAGCCCGACCGGCACCAAGCCCAAATCGGCAAATCAGCAAACCGACCAAGCCGTCAAACCGCCAAACCGGCCGTAACAAAGCCCAGCCCGGCACCAGCCGAGCTAGCCGGACAAACCGCCAGCCAAGCCAAGCCAGCGACTGAGCCGAAGTCCAGCCGGTCAGCCCGGTACCAGCCGAGCCGAGTCAGCCAAGCTACCCAGCCAAGCCAGCCAAGCCAGTCAAAGCTAAGTTCAACCCAAAGCCCGGCCAGCCCGGCACCAGCCGAGCCAAGTCAAAGCTAAGTTCAACCCAAAGCCGGCCAGCCCGGCACCAAGCCGAGCTGAACCAGGCAAGCCTGGGCACCAACCGAGTCAAGCCAGGCAAGCCTGGGCACCAACCGAGTCAAGCCAAAGCTAAGTTCAACCCAAAGCCCGGCCAGCCCGGCACCAGCCGAGCTGAACCAGGCAAGCCAGCCCGGACAAGCCAGCCGGACAAGCCAAGCTGGACAAGCCAGCCGGACAAGCCAGCCGGCCAAAGCTAAGTTCAGCCCAAAGCCCGGCCAGCCCAGGTACCAGCCGAGCCAAGCTGGACAAGCCAGCCGGCCAAAGCTAAGTTCAGCCCAAAGCCCGGCCAGCCCAGGTACCAGCCGAGCCAAGCTGGACAAGCCAGCCGGACAAGCCAGCCCGGACACCAGCCGAGCTGAACCAGGCAAACCCCCTCATCGGTGTCTGCCGCCCGGTGTCTGCCGCCCGGTGTCTGCCGCCCGGTGTCTGCCGCCCGGTGTCTGCCGCCCGGTGTCTGCCGCCCGGTGTCTGCCATCGGTGTCTGCCATCGGTGTCTGCCGCCCGGTGTCTATCATCGGTGTCTGCCGCCCGGTGTCTATCATCGGTGTCTGCCGCCCGGTGTCTATCATCGGTGTCTATCATCGGTGTCTATCATCGGTGTCTATCATCGGTGTCTATCATCGGTGTCTGCCGCCCGGTGTCTATCATCGGTGTCTGCCGCCCGGTGTCTGCCATCGGTGTCTGCCGCCCGGTGTCTGCCATCGATCTGTTCTGTTCTGCCGTGCCTGCCGTCGGTCTGTTCTGGTCTGCTATTGGTTTGGCCTCTGGTACCGGTTTGTATGGGTTTGATATTGGGGCCTGGCTTCGTTCGACTGTTTTGGTATAGGATTTGCCCTGATTGGGTTGGTCCTATTGTTTAGATGTCGTGCTGTCGTAGTGTTGATGTTATTGCTGGGTCTTATATCTGTTTGCTGGTTTAGGTGTTGTTATAGTTGGTTGCCACTAGGTACGGGCATGTCGATGTTTATTGTACCTTAACACTACGTAATATCACAGGGTTTTGTTCTTAGGGTTTATTCTGGTCGAATAAAGTGATTTCGAGCTGTTTGTTATTAGTAATTGGCGGTTGTTTGGCTTGTTGCCGTCTTGTTGTCTTGCTATATTGTCGTGCAAATTTAAATGTTGCTGGGTTGCGTTACAGGTTGCATTATTGCAGTACTGCATGTAATGTAGGAGGGTGGAGGTGTTACAGTTATGGAGGGCTGTCCGATATTGGGTTTGTTTGCCGAAGTTTGTTAGGGACGGACCGGCGGTTATCGGTGTTATTCCGGTCCTGCTGTGGTCGTTGTTTTCGCTCCGGACGGTTTGGCACGGGCTGGTGTTGCTGGTTCTGATCTGGTCGTGGGCTTTGGTGCCTTGTGCTGGTATGCTGGTGTTGTTGCGGTGTCTGGTGGCTGCGCCTGGTTAGCCGGGATGTCTCGGTCCGGCATACTGTCGTGGTGGTGGTTGGCCGGCGATCGGGGGCGGGTAGCAACCAGTACCGTCGGCGTCCCTGTTCTAGCTCGGCTTCTGGTCTTGGTTTGGTAGGGCAGGTTAGTGGCCGGTCCGTTCAGACTTACCGTTTCGATCAGGTGTGGAGCGGTAGTGAGCTGGCCGGTTTGCCTCGCTGGGTGGGTTATGCAGCTGTTAACGCTCCGGTGCCGGTCTTGTTGCGGCTGGTCCGCGAGGAGTGGGACCAGAGTGTACGGTTGAAAATAGCTGAGAGTGTTAACACCCCGCCGGTGGTTTTGCGTGCTTTGGTGAAGGATAGCAGTACGCAGGTACGTTCTGTGGTGGCCGGTCATTGTCGGTGTACACCGCAGATATTACGTTTGCTGGCTGAGGACAGGTATACCATGGTGTTGCAGCAGGTAGCTGGTAACCCTCGGTCTCCTCGCGATATCATTGTTCGGTTTGCCGGGTCTTATGATATGGGTATTGCTGTGCGGGCTTTGGGGAACGTGGGCTGTCCTGTTGGGGTGCTAGCCCAGTATGGTATGGGCGGTTCTTCTGAGCTGCGGGCCGCGGTGGCTGGTAACCGTCGGTGCCCGCCTGATTTGCTGGGGCTGCTGGCGGCAGACCTGGAGCCGGAGGTGCGGGGCCGTGCTGCTGGCAACCCGAGGATAGCGAGGGGCTGGCTGGTGAGGCTGGCGGGGGATAGTTGTCCGGTGGTGCGCCTCGGGGTGGCTGGTAACCCGGGTGTCCCGCTGCCGGTGTTGTGCCGGCTCGGCCAGGATGTGGACGAGTTTGTGCGGGCGGAGGTGGCTGGTAACCGGCGTACCCCGCCGGTGGTGTTAGGGGAGCTGCTTCGGGATCCGGTGCCGGCTGTGGTGTTGCGAGCGGCAGATAATCCCGGGCTGCCCGCCTATATGCTGGCTATGTGGCAGCTCGCTCATGGTAAACGTTGATCTTGGTGGCGGCCGGGTTGTACGGTGTTGCAGTCCTGTGCCTGCTGTCCTTGGGCGGGTGTTGCGGCTGCCTTTTATGTCGGGGGTCAAGCGGTGTACTCGGGGGTGCTAGTCTCATGTTTGTTGCCCGTGAGCAGGCGCCACAACTTGGCGGGTGGGTGTTGCGGGTACCGCCGTCCTAGTGTATGTTTTGGGCTTGGCTGCTGGTATTGCTGGCGCCCGGTCTTGTCGGGGCTGCGGCCCCGGGGGTGCGGAGGCAATCCTGTAGGTGCTGTTTTCGGTGGGCAGGGTTGGCGGCTGGGATGCTGATGGTGCTTATCCTTGTTGCTGGGGTCTAGGGTTGTGTGCAGGTGGGTACCGGGGCGGGTGTGGGGACGGTTTGCCTGTTACGGGCTGGGATGGCCGTGGTAGGTACGGGGTTGCTGGTTGCTGTCCGGCCTGGTGCGGGCGGGTCTGGGAGGGTTGGGTGTTGGCATATTGGTTTTGTGAGCGTGGTGCGGGCCGGGGCTGGAGGGGTTGGTACTAATCAGTACCGGGCTAGGCGCCGGGCTGTCCCGGCTGTTAACCTGTCTGCTCAGGCGCAGGTTGCCGTCCAGCCGCGGTACCGCTGTGCTGACATCTGGGGGTTTACGTTCTGGCAGGCCGGGGTGCCGTGCGCCCAGCTGGTAGGGCCGCCGACCTGGTCTTGTGGGAAGCACCCTGGGGGTTTGGAGGAGCGGCAGCAGGCCGCGGGGAGGACCCCGCTGCCCGGGGTGCAGGATTTGCTGAGCCGGGACCCGGCGGTCAGTGTCCGCCAGTACCTGGCGTCTAATGGCAGTTTGCACCCGGATGTGGCACAGCGTCTGGTCGGCGATCGTAACGACAAGGTGCGTACTGCGATCGTCAGCTCCGGGCTGTGCAGCTTGCCGCAGATGTTGCGGCTGGCTGTCGACCCTGTACGGCGGGTCCGGGTAGGGCTGGCGGATCAGGAGGGGTTGCCCGCCCCGGTGTTGCAGGTGCTGGCAGCTGATTGGGATCCTGCTGTGCGGCTGGCGGTTGCCTCCAACCCTGCCTGCCCGGTGGTTACCTTGAGAGAGCTTGGCCGTGACCATGATGAGAAGGTGCGGGCGGCGGTAGCCGAGGTGGCGCCCGTCGGATGGCTGGGCCGGATGGCGGGTGACCCTGACCTGGAGGTCCGGGCCAGCGTGGCCAGCAACCCGGCCTGCCCTCCCCGGCTGCTCGCCCGGCTGGCCGGGGAGCGAGACCCTGCCCTGTGCTCCGCTGTCGCCTCCAACCCCGCCTGCCCGCCTGAGATCTTAGCAGATATGGTCGCGATACCGGACCAGGGTCTGCGGGGACGGGTAGCCCGGCACCCGGCCTGCCCGTCCCCGTTGCTGCAAGATCTGGCTGCCGACAGCAGCAGGACGGTACGAGCCGCGGTGGCCGGCCAGGCTAACTGCCCTCCCGAGCTGTTCGTCCGCTTGGGACAGGACAAACAGCACGAAGTGTACACCGCGGCGCTGTCCAACAGCAGGTGCCCGCCTGAAGCGTTAGAGGTCTGCGCCAGCCATCCCGCGCAGCATGCCCGCCTGCTGGTGGCTTGCCATCCTGGATGTCCGTCTGGGACGTTGAGCAGGCTGGCCCGGGATCCTGTCTGGGAGGTGACGGCCGCCGCTGTCCACAGCTCTCGGTGCCTGCCGGCAGACCTGGACTGGGCTAGCCGGCATTACAACCGGATGGTACGGCTGGCGGTCGCTGATAACCGGCAGTGCCCGCCGGGCATCCTGCAGAGGCTGCTGCAAGACCCTGAGCCCAGGGTGGCCACAGCCGCGGCTGCCAACCCGGCGCTCCCCGCCTACCTGCGGGCGATGTGGCGGCTCGCCCACTGAACGTAGCAGTATGGCCGTTATGGCCGTTATGGCTGTTGCTGCTGACCAGTGCGCCAGCGGGACGTTCCTGGTATGCTGGATTGTGACGTGCTGGCATGCTGTTGCCACGGGTAAGAGCCGGGAGGATGTGGTGCCTGCTCACCGGCGTGATCTGATGAGACATCAAACTGGCGCATCCCAGATGGTCATGCCGCCGGGATGGGTGTGGTGCCTGCTCACCGGCGTAATCTGATGAGACAGCAGGAGGACGACCCAGGAGGACGGCTTGGGAGGGTAACAGCTATGCCAACGGGTGCGACGCCTGCTCACCGGCGTGATCTGATGAGACGCTAATCCCTTTTTCGTGGCCCGCGGTATCGTTCGGCGTGACACTTGCTTATCGGTATAATTGATGAGACCCGGGTATGCTAGGATTCGTGGGCATGCCGGCACACCATTAACATAGACTTTGGCCGGGAGAAATATAACGCCTGCTCACCGGCGTAATCTGATGAGACTCGGTCGTCGCCCGCCTCAAAAGCCTGGGGCCACCGGCAGTGCGACGCTTGCTCGTCGGCGTAATTTGATGAGACGTTGACGGATCGCCTGTTCGATCTGGAGGCATAGTGGTGTGGTGCTTGCTCACCGGCGTAATCTGATGAGACGATGATGCAGGTCCGGGTGTTGTGCTATCCATTCTCGGGGGTGATGCCTGCTCACCGGCGTAATTTGATGAGACCCTACCTGCTTACCGGCGTAGTTTCATAGGACCAGTGGCGGACGTGCTTAGCCGGCCTCGCCTGGATGTGATGTGGTGCCTGCTCATCGGCGTAATTTGATGAGACGCCTTGAACGGGTGGACTACCCGTTTGCGGTCGTTCCCCATAGATGTGATAAAGTTAGATGCCAGCTGTAGCATGTCCCTGCCGACAGGTCGTTTCGTGCCGAACGCAAAGGCGAGACCGCCGAAATAGACGGTGCGGGCCCGCCGTGCCGGCCAGGTCAACGGGGTCCGGCAGCCCTCCGAGGACACCGCCGTCGGAGACGGATCCTGGCCGTAGCCCAGGGCGTAGCAGCCAGGTGCGCACCGGCTGGGCGGGCGCGACTTCCGTTGGTGGTCGCGCTTGGCGCCGCGGGCTGTGTTTGGCATACCCGGGACGTGAATGTTGCGCGGAAGGTGCCAGCGGCTAGGGTTGGCGCCAACCAGTACCAGCGACGTGGGGTTACCAGCAGCCCTCCGCCGGCTGTCCCGGGGCTGTTACGGCAGGTGTCCGTTGCTGCTTCCGGCTCTGTCCCGGATAACCCGGATCTGGCCGCTCAGCTAGTCCGGGCGGTCGGGCAGCTCAGCGAGCACACCCGGTGGTCGATCGCCCAGGACGACAATGTGACCCCGGAGCTGCTTGCTGCTATAGTCGCTCCCGGTGTTAACACCGAGAGCGACCATGGGATCAATTTGTTCGTCCTGCGGCATCCTCGCTGCCCCCCGTCCGTGCTCCAACGGGCCGTGCAAGATTATCATGACAGCTGGGTAGAGGCGATCCGCGCGATAGCGGAGAACCGGTCCTGCCCCTCTGAAACCCTGGCCGGGCTGCTGCAGCACCCCGACCAGCGGGTACGCCAGCTTGCCAAGAACAACCCGGCGCTACCACGAGCCACCCTGGCGATGTACCAGCTGGCTGCCCACGACGGCCCGGTACCGGTTGCCCCTCTGTGTTACCGGTGCGGCAAGACGATGCAGCCTGCCAGCGACGTACGCTGGCGCTGCCCCGCTTGCGGTACCGTCGGGATAGCTTGACAGCCCTCGTGATAGCAGGCAGCCTGCCCGGCCAGTTTAAGCACCGGCTGTAGCCACAGCCCAACCTAAATGTTATGCCCAGCAGGCCCGGGTGCAGCGGGATGCCCGGTCGTCTTGCCAGTAACCGCGGGTAACCCAAGCCTGTCCGCGGCCATCAGAGATAATGGCAGCCGGCTACGCAATAGCTATTGGAGATCGCAGCGTCACAGAGCATTATGGCCGCTTATGCAGCGCCTGTCCTCTGACGACCTTCAGGCGCCTCTCAACGCCCTGGGACGTCGGTATGCTCACGCACAGCCGTGTCGGACAGCCGCGGCAACCACGTGGTACGTATTAAGTAGGCTGCCGGCTGGTCAGAGTTTATGCCGATGACGGCCCCGGTGCTTGGGCTTGAGTACGCAACGTGCCCGTGCGATAGGCATCTAGGAGTTACATGTCCAGGTCCGCCGGACCAGGCCGCAGGCCGGCAGCCGGCCATCCCGGACATAACAGACGCGGCACACAAAGCGTATGGCGCCGGAACGCCCGGGTTCTAACCAATATGTCGCCCGCCGGCCCATACCCGGCCCGGCCCGGCCCGCCACGAGCCTTATAGGTCAGGCCGGCGTCCTGTGCAACCTGGCTCGAGACCCCGACGAAAGTGTGCGCCGCAGGGTGGCGGAGAACCCCGGCGCCCCGCCTGGCGTCCTGTGCAACCTGGCTCGAGACCCCGACGAAGGTGTGCGCCGCAGGGTGGCGGTGAACCCAGGTACTCCGTCTGACGTCCTGTGCAACCTGGCTCGAGACCCCGACAGGTTTGCGCGCCGTGGGGTGGCGGTGGAACCCAGGTACTCCGCCTGGCGTCCTGAGGAGCCTGGCTCGAGACCCCGACAGGTTTGTGCGCCGTGGGGTGGCGGTGAACCCAGGTACTCCGTCTGGTGTCCTGAGGAGCCTGGCTTGCGACCCCGACGAAAGTGTGCGCCGTGTGACAGTGCTGAACCCCAACGTGCCGCTTGGCATCCTGGAAAGTATGGCTAACGATCCTGATGTGACGGTGCGCTGCGGGGTGGCGGTGAACCCCGGTACCCCGCCTGGTACCCTGTACAGCCTGGCCCGCGACCCCAGCATAAGTGTGCGCCGCTGGGTGGCGAAGAACCCCAGCGTCCCGCCGGACCTCCTGGAGGGGCTGCTGCGAGATGACCCGCGGGTAGCCAAGACGGCTGCCGACAACCCGAACCTGCCCTCGGCGACCAGAGCTATGTGGCAGCTAGCCACCCAGGGCACAATAGGTTATCGGTAGCCCATGGTGGTACCGCGGGTATTACCTATGCACGGGGAGCGCGCCGTATGTTCCCTCCCCGCAAGTTTTGGCATATAACAGCTGTGGCCAGGAGCGTCGGCTCGAACCAGTACGCCCAGCGGGCGGGCACAACGGGAACGGCCGTAACGCCGGGGTCAGGGCTGCTGGGGCAGCTACCCCAACGGTCTCTGCTGGACAGCCGGGAGCCGGGGGTGCCGCTAGCCGCCTTAGCGCGCCAGACGGAACTGCAGGGCGCGGTCCCTTTGACCTGCGGGCAGGTATGGGGGACAGGCTGCCAGGTCCCGGTGGGACCGCCTGAGCTCGCTCACGGCCGGCACCCCTCCAAGAAAGCTGTCCTCCATGTGTGGGACAACCCATATCTGTCTCCGGAGGCGCTGCGGCAGCTCGCCCGGCATCCTAACAGCTTGGTGCGTCGGCAGCTGCTAAGGCGGCCGGACTGCCCGGCAGCGGTTGTCGAGCTGCTCAGCTACGACGAGGATATGTACGTGCGCGGGGACGTAGCGTACCATCCGGGCTGTCCGGCGCAGACGGCGGAACGGCTGGCAGCTGACCAAGAACGTCTAGTGCGCCAGCAGATAGCGAAACGTTCGGACTGCACCCCGCTGGCGCTGGAACTGCTGGCCCGTGATCAGGATAGGGGGACCCAGCGGCACCTGGCGGCTAACCCCATGTGCTCCCCGGTGATGCTGGCGCTACTAGCAAAAAGCTGGGACAGCGGTGTGCGGTACACAGTGGCGAAGCACCGTAACTGTCCAGCAGAGGTGCTGGCGCAGCTCAGCGGGGATAGGTACATGCACACCCGCGCGATAGTGGCCAAGCACCGTCGCTGTCCCCCGGTGACGCTGGAACAGCTTAGCGGGGACACCCAGGCCTGTGTGCGCGAACAGGTGGCCAGGCACCGCCACTGCCCGCCGGTGGTACTAAGCAGGCTCCGATGGGACCGCGACCCGCAGGTACGGGCTGGGGTCGCTGCCAACCCTTGCAGCCCGCCAGACATACTTGAAGCGCTCTATCAGCAGCATAGGAAACCTGATCAGGAGGGCCGGGCCTTGGTGCTGTCGGCGCTGGCAAGCAACCCGTCCATCCCGCCGCAGATGATAGACCAGCTAGCCCGTAGCAACGACAGCCATGTACGGTACGCAGTGGCAAAAAACCGTAACTGCCCGCCCGGGACGCTGGAAACGTTGCTAAGCGACAGCGACCGTTGGGTCGTGCAAACGGCGCTAGCCAATCCGAAACTCCCGAAAGCGGTGCTAGCGATGTGGCAGCTGGCACATTGACAGGCTGCCGTCCCGGACGGCAGGACGGTACGGTCCGTGACCAGGCGCAGCCCGCTTGGCCGCTGGCCGGCTGTTAGCATACCAGGATGGCAGCCGGCCCTGGCACGCTGTCCCGCTGCCGTAACGGCCGGCGCCGGCACGCTACAGTCCCAGCAGCGCCGCGGCCAATATAATGAGGATATGAGTGAGGACAGTCCGGCCGGCACCGGCCCCCGGCCACGGGGCTCGGTACATATCCTGCATGCCGACCTGGACGCTTTTTTCGCCAGCGTGGAGCAGCGCGACAACCCCCGGCTGCGAGGACGGCCGGTGGTAGTCGGAGGGCTCGGCCCGCGCGGGGTGGTGTCCACTGCTAGCTATGAAGCTCGCCGCAGCGGGGTCCGGTCCGCGATGCCTATCGGCCGGGCCCGCCGGCTGTGCCCCGAGGCGGTGTTCCTGCACCCCGACTTCACCCGGTACAAACCTGCTTCGGACGCTGTGTTCGCGATCTACAGGGAGATGACCCCGCTGGTCGAGCCGGTCTCGCTGGACGAAGCGTTCCTGGATATCGGCACCCGCCAGCAGCAGGTGACCGTCCAGCAGGCCCGCCGGGCAGCCCAGCTGCTGCGGGCGCAGGTCCGCAGCCAGGTCGGGCTCGCTGTGTCAGTCGGCGGGGGGACCACCAAGCTGGTCGCCAAGATCGCCTCGGAGGACGCCAAGCCGGACGGCAGCCTGGTGGTAGACCCCGACCAGGAGCTGTGGTGGCTGTGGTCCCAGCCAGTCGACCGTATCTGGGGCATCGGGCCCGCCACCCGTCGCAAACTGGACGTCCTGGGGATCACCCTCGTGGCCGACCTGGCTGAGATCTCCAGAGCCGACCTGGCCGCCCATCTAGGACGGGCACATGGCCATCAGCTCGCTGATTTCGCTGTCAACCTGGACCGCCGGCCGGTGACCACCGAGCACGCCGCTAAATCCGTAGGGGCGGAAGAAACCTTCGAAGAGGACATCGACGACCCGTTTGAGCTGCAGAGACGTCTCCTGCGGCTGTGCACCCGGACCGCCGAACGGCTCAGGGAAGCCAGGCTCGCCGGACGTACCGTAACCCTGAAAACCCGATACGGAGATTTCCGGACCGTCACCCGGTCCGCCACCCTGTCCCAGCCTGTCGCCGACCAGGTCTCGCTGTACGCCGCCGCCAGCGCCCTGTTAAGCAATATCGACCCTAAGAACGGCCTGCGACTAGCCGGCGTGTCCGTGTCCCACCTGACCGGGAACATCCCGAACACATTCGACCTAGATAGCCCGCCAAGCTCCCTCCCCGACGCTAATTACGAGAGATCCGCACGATGAGCCCGGGAGGGCAGACCGGCCGGCCTGCGGCCACCGTGTTCACGGGACGTCTGCGCCTTGAGCCGGCCGGTCCCGCCAACGTTCCCGACCTGTGGCTGGTACACAGCGACAGCGAAGTGGCATGTTGGTACGGCGACAGCAAGCCGACCTTGGAGCAGACGGAGCGGCAAGCAGAGCTGATGGGCAGGTCATGGCGCTCTTACGGCGTCCACAAATGGATAGCGTACGACCGTTCAACCGGCGAGACGGTCGGCCGCGGCGGATTGTCACCAACACCGGCCGACGATGATTGGGGCCAGATCTACGCGTTCCTGCCGGCGGAACCATGGGTACACGCCACACATAAGGCTCCCGGCCTCCCCGCTGTGCACGCCTGCTGGGCCGAGATCGGATGGGCATTGCGGCGTGAGTTCTGGGGCCGCGGTTACGCCTCCGAGATCGGGAGGGCCGGGCTGGCATACGCCTTCGACGTCCTGGGGATGCAAGCCGTGGTGTCCTGTGCCGTCCGGCATAACGTGCGTTCGCTCCTGGTCATGGAGCGCCTCGGCATGCGGCACGCGGGCGAGATCCGCAGCCGCGGCCTGGTGCAAGGGACGGAGGGAGAACAGGACAACGCTCCGTTCATAGTGTACATAATGCTACGCCAACACTGGGGCTAGCCCTGCGCAGATCCGCCCACAGCTATCCGGCAATTCCCACATTAACGCATGTCACACAGCTGTGACGAACCAATAGTATTGTATGGTTACGCCGTGCTGTGGGCGAGTTGCCACATCGCCCGGACATACCTGGGTAGAGCAGGATTGTCGGCGGCAGTTTTTGACACGTCAGTACTTTCGTCCAGCAGTAGCTGTCTTAGCAGGCCGGGCGGGCTCGATGGGTTCCCCGCCACCCCCTGGCGTACCCGTGGGTCGGGGTCGCTAGTGAGCTGTCCCAGCAGGCCGGGCGGGCTCGATGGGTTCCCCGCCACCCCCTGGCGTACCCATGGGTCGGGGTCGCTGGTGAGCTGTCCTAGCAGGCCGGCCGGGCTCGATGGGTTCCACGCCACCCCCTGGCGTACCTGTGGGTTGGGGTCGCTGGTGAGCTGTCCCAGCAGGCCGGGCGGGCTCGATGGGTTCCCCGCTACCCCCTGGCGCACCCATGGGTCAGGGTCGCTGGTGAGCTGTCCCAGCAGGCCGGGCGGGCTCGATGGGTTCCCCGCCACCCCCCGGCGCACAGACGTATTTCGGCTTTGGGCGAGCCAGCCTAGTAGCCCAGGCGGGCAATCAAGGTCAAGTGCTTTGGTCTGTTGATCCCAGACAGTCGGGTGCTGCCCGTGGGACCAGCTGGGTGGCCCGACTAAGGCCTGGCAGCTGGTCTCCCATAGCCGGCCGCAGATAACAGCTGGCTGACGGTCCGCTTTGGCTAGCCTCCGGCTATCGGTGTTAATCTGACGTGGTAACGCCAATTTTTCCTCTCGCGGCTCCCGGAGATACTTAAGATGCTGCTTCTCAGCGGGCTGCTGCTTTTTGAACTGTTGCTGGGCATCAGCTTGCTGCTGACGCAGACCGGCTAGCTGATCCGGCGGATGAGCAGGCGAGACCGAGACAACTGCTACCCGGGTACGGTACTGGTTGCTACCAGCAGCCCGGCTACTCTTTGCCATGGTCGCTGTATGCCAATCTGTGCTATACACGCTGTGCCTCGGCGTACCATACCAGCCGCGATCCCGTATGGGCAGCACCGTTCTGCTGTCCCGGCCGTCCTGATGGTGCTGCTGGCCACAGCGACGGCGTCACACCGTGATGCACACCAACCGTCACAACCGCCATACCGTGCCCCTCGGTGTGACCAGCGGGAACGGCACCAGCTCTCATGGCCACGCCTGGCCGGGCCTGCAGCTGTTAACCACCCATCTCTTATGATATACTAGGTTTGTGGACGTCCAGGACTGTCTAAACGAAAACGGTGATAATGCCGTCAGCGGCCGTATTGCCTATACGAAGCCGGGGCATGACCAGGAAGGTTTCCGGGCTCCCCAGGTCTGCCGTATCATAGGCATTACCTACCGGCAGCTTGACTACTGGGCGCGAACCGGCCTGCTGCGACCTTCCATAAACGACGCCCGCGGCAGCGGCACACAGCGGGTCTATTCCTACGCCGACCTGCTGCAGCTGAAGATGGTCAAGCAGCTGCTCGACGCCGGCGTCTCGTTGCATTCCACCCGTAAAGCCGTGGGATGCTTGCGTAACAGCGAGACCGACGTGGCCGGCACCAATCTGATTATCACGGATGATAGCAGTACCTTGACCCGCTCTGAGACTGAGCTGTTCAACTGGTTGCGGGGCACCACGGGGACGCTGAGCATTGTAGTGAGCATAGATAAAATAATCTCAGAGGTGGACGCCGCTATGACCGCGGCCCGGCTCCCTTGATCCCAGAATTGGGGGGTCTGGCTAACTATAATCGCAATATCGGGTCCCGAGCTGGTTTATTAACGACACTGTTGATGCCGGGACAGGCTGTCCGGGCTGCGCTTCGTGCTGATTAGTCCCAACACGGGGCCCAGCAACCACAGCCTAACTATGCCAGCACCGAACAACACGGCCCAGCCGCCAGCGCCGAGCGATACGTCAGAACATTAGCAGCCAGCCAGCCGTGACCGGCAGCCAGACGGGATGACACTCCGGCCCAACTGCCACATCGCCCGATCAGCAGCCGAAGTGTTCGGATTATAGGCCGCAGCCCGAGCGACATCGATATTGCTGTCGCTCAGCAACTGCCGCAGAGTCTCAGCCGGGCACGCCCGGGGGGGGGCAGCCACCGTGTAACGGACCATCTCATCAGGATAGCTGGCCATCTGCTCCAATATGTCCGGCGGGCAGTCCTGATCAACAAGAGCAGCCACCCTCCGCATAGTTTCAGGGCTAACGTCTGACTGCGCAGCCTGCCGGGACTGACCAAGCAGCAGCCCGCCAGGCGGCTGGACGGACGTCTTAGCCTGAGCTCGCTGCGTATACTGATTAGCCCCGGAAGCCCGACGGACAGACACATTTCAAATGTGCCAACGCTGCAGTTAATAAGCGAAACTGTGAAACTGTCAGAGGCTCAGATAGTGGTGTGGCAGCCCACCCAATAATCAACCCTGGAGGGGCCGTAAGCTACGTATTGTGCGCTAGCTGCCACATCGCCAGGGCGGCCCGAGGCAGGTTCGGGTTAGCCGCTGCCGCCTGGGATATCTCGGGGTTAGGATGGCGCAGCAGCTGGCATAGCAGATGGGGCGGGCATTGCGGATGGGCCGCGGCGGTCCCGGCGTTACAAGCCAGCTCGCTGGAAACCGTCCCCGCGACGGTCCCGCCCATCGGGTCGAACCGCAAGGTGCCCGCCAGGTCCCCGATGTCGACCGCGGGGATAGCACGGACCTGGACCACGGGTTTACCCGTAGGCCGGCCTGAGTGCCGGCCGGTCTGCACAAACCGGTACAGCGCGCCGGTCCGCGGGCTGACCGCGAAACCGGTGACAGCCAGCCCGCTGCGGTCAACGCTCAGCACCTCCAATGTCGAACCGCCCGGGGTGCCCAGCGTCACTACGTACCTGGCAACCCCGATCTGTTTGCCGTCCAGGATAGCGTCCCGGGTGATCTGCACGGGCTCGATACGCCCGTTGCCCTCGATAACAGGCTGCCGGGCCTGGCCCAGCAGGTCAGCTCGGTCCGCGGTCCAGGCCGGGCCCGCGCGCCTAACATACTGGTTGCTATGCCTCTGTACCACAACATCCAGTATGCCGCGCCAGCCCGGGACCGCTACACCGCCGTCCCCGATGGCACACAGGCAGCCATATTATCACAAGTAATGCCGGTACTGTGCCGGGCAGGTATGCCGGCCTCTCATGCCGGCACATCAGCTGTCAGCCAGGTACGGCCCGCACACAGTATCTGGACGGGATCAGGGAAATTTTTCTGCCTGCTCAGCTGGCCCAGTTAGCTCTCGAGTACCCATATAAGGCTGCCCTGCCGGCCCTTTACCGCTACGTCCAGCAGCCGGGACTTTACCTGCCGCGCAGGCCGCACCAGCAGCCCGCCGGATCGTACCCACAGTCTTAGCCGTACCCACAGTCTTAGTATAGTACCTACGGTGTGCCGTGACGGTACAGCTTGGTACTTAACACACCTAAAACATCCGTTGCATATCGGCAAGGCCAGCCAATCCCGGCCCGCCCGTCGCCCGCCCGTTAATTGTCCGGCTGTCTTGCTGAGCTGCCCGCCCTCTCCGGTTATGCTCGGGACGCGCGACGCCGCCCATACAAATAGTAACGCCCGCCAACATGGGTATTAATGTACGTCGTCTCGCGGAGGAGGTGACACTATGCGTTCCCTCTACGAGTAAGCACCCCGCCTCAAAAATTTGAGACGCTGATCCTCCCGGCGACCGTCGGGAGGACCAGCACACATCGTATATAAGGATAACATGACCGCTACCGCAGCATCCCCCGGCCAGGCAGAAGCCGACGGCACAGACACCGGTCGGCACCGGTCGTTCCGGTACCTATTATGGGCCACCGGCATCTCGACCACAGGTGACGGGCTGGTCTTCGTGGGGATGCCGCTGCTGGCTATCACTATCACCCGCAGCCCGCTGGCTATCGCAGCTGTAACCGCCGTGATCGGTGCGGCTACAGCCGCCGCGGCACTGCCGGCCGGCTTGGTCGCGGACAGAATGGACCGCCGCCAGGTCATGATTATGAGCAACGTTGCCGCCGGTACTGCGCTGGCATTGCTAGTCACGGCGATAGCTGCCGGTATCGCCGACCTCGCTATGATATATATAGCAAGCGCGGTCATAGCTGTCTGCGCTGTGACCTACGCCCTGGCCGTACAGGCCGTCGTCCCGACCGTCACGTCCAGCGGGCTGACCAGCGCCAACGGGCGTTTGCAGGCCAGCCAGATCGTCGGGTCACAATGTCTCGGCCCCAGCCTCGCCGGTGTCCTGTTCAATTACGCACGGCTGCTGCCGTTCCTGGGGGACAGCCTGTCGTTCCTGCTATCCGCGGCCCTGATCCGGACGGGGATCCCCAGGGCTGCCATGCAACGGCCAGCCGGGCCCGTTCAGCCTCCCTCGAGCCTTGCCCAGGATCTACGCCAAGGCGTCCGCTGGTTCAGGCAGCATCAGCCTGTCTGGACGATAGCGGTCACCGTGGCCGCGATGGCAGCCAGCCAAAGCATGATCCTGGCTGTCATGGTGATCTACGGGACCCGGAGGCTGCACCTGGGACCAGCCGGCTACGGCTGGTTCATCGCCGGGGCGTCACTGCTAGGGATATTCGGAGCCACCGCGGCCAGCAAAGTCGCCAAACATGTTGGGACCGGCTGGGCAGTCATCCTCAGCGCCGCTGTCGCTATGGCCGGCACCGCCGGCCTGGGACTAGTCCGCACCGTGTGGCCTGCTCTGCTGCTGTTCGGCGCCCAAGAATTCGGATCTACAGCGGTCAACGTGAACACCATCTCGGCCCGCCAACAGCTGATACCCCGAGAGCTGTACGGCCGGGTGTCCAGTGTCCACCGGCTGATCATAGCCGCCGCCGTCCCCTTAGGGGCGATGCTCGGCGGTGCCATAGCGAACCTAACCGGGACACCAGGCACTATGCTGGCAGCCGGAGCCGTGGGGGCAGCCGCCTTGCTGATCGCGGCTCCAGTCCTGATCCGCCTGAACAACATCCCTGGTAACAGAGCACGGGACCAGAGATAATCTGTTAGTCCCGGGCTATCCTCGTGCAGCCAGCTGGCGACGTTGTGTGATACTAGACCGGGATGGGCCGCGTCCAGCTCAAGATGTATACTGGACGGTGGTTACCCGTCCGGCGGTGTGCCGTACGCCGCTGACTCCAGGCCTGACCATGGGTAAAGATCCGGATTGGCGTGCGCTCCGGACGCTTGCTGCCGACCCCCAAACCACACCCGACGAACTGGACCGCTTGAGCTATTACCAGGACCCTCAAACGCTGGTCCATATCGCTGGCAACCCTAACTGCAGACCAGCCACACTACAGAGGCTGCTGGATGGCCCCGGCCGGGACGTGACCCTGGCTGTAGCCAGCAACCCCGCCCTCCCGCTGGCAACCATACAACGGCTGCTGCGCGACTTCGATCTCGGCATCGCCCAGGCCGCAGCCGCCAACCCCAGCCTGCCCAAACCCATCCTGGCTATGTGGCAGCTAACCATCAGGTAGCAGCTCTCAGGAAGTGCCGCCCGGCTGATGCAAACAGAACCCGCACAACCGACAAACAATATATCCGAGGTTAATCCTTGCTGCCGGTTACCGTCCGCCCAGGTTGGCCGGGTTGGTCATGGCGGCGGTAGCTACCGACCGGTCCGGATCGTCTGCCAGCTCCCTTAACAGCTCTGGCGACGCCGCCGGGTTGCGAGCCACCCTGGCCCGGATCTGCACTAATTTATGACGCGACAGGCGGCGCAAAGTACGAGACGAACTGCGGGGATTGCTTGCAGCGTCCAGCAGCTGTCTTAGCTCCCCCAACGTGTACCGGTGCTGTCCTGTCATAGGCTTATATGTCGGCGTTGCCGGCAGAACGGCAGCACCATCTCACAGTTTGCAATACCGTACCACGGTTAACTATTACCACGACCGCTAATATCAGCGGGTCGATCCTGCCCCGGCAATGCCGCTCCCAGCAGATAGAAGAACACCGGCATGCCGGCCTGGTCAGATATCTTGTCCCGCCCGCCGCCGCAGCCAGCCGGCGCAGCCCGCCCGAACGTAAACCTGATATCTACAGCGTGGCCAGCTGCCCCATAGCCCGGGTAGCGGCTGGCCGGCCCAGGTCGCCAGCGGCTGTAAGCAACGGGGCGGCGGGACCCGGCAGCGCTGAGCGCGGGACACCAATAACCGCGGGCTTGTGCTGTCATCTCGGCACAGAACTGTACGCAACAATAAACCCAGCCGTGCCAGCTAACTTGTCGGCTGGCGGGTGCCGCTGGCGAGCTGGTGCATCGCCCGGACATGCCGAGGCAACGCCGGGTTGTTTGCCGCAGCGTCCGCTATTTTCAGATCGCGGTGCTGCAGCAGCCTGACCAACGTCTCGGGCTGGACGGAAGGGTTACCAGCCAGAGAGTGCAACACCCGTCGGCTAGTGGTGCAGCCCAGCCGGCCCAGCAGCCTTGCCGGGCACCCGGGGTTGCCAGCGACCCGTGCCCGTACCCGCAGGTCGGGCTCGCCAGCCAATCTCTCCAGCGCCGGCTCGGGGCAACGGGAGTTGCTGGCCACGGCCAGCCGGACCGGCAGCTCACTGTCGCTAGACAACGTCTCCAAGATCCCGGCCGGGCACCATATGCTGCTGGCGGTTGCCGCCCGGTAGCTGGCATACCGGTGCCGGCTGTTAACCTGGAACACCCGGTCCGGGCACGCCGGGTTGGTCATCGCCCCCCGGCGGACCCACAGGAGGCGGTCGGCGCCCAGCTGGCCCAGCAGCCCCGGCGAGCAGCTGCGGTTCCAAGCCAGCTTCTCCCGGACGAAAGAATTGCTGTCCCGGGCCAGCCCCCCTTGCGCCCCGGACGGCAACGCCGGGTTGCCAGCAGCCGCCCAACGTACCGCCATAGCCGGGCTGGAGCTCAACCTGCCCAGCAGCTCAGGTGGGCACCCGGGGTTGCCCGCGATCGCCTGGGCTACTTCGTTGGGCCCGCTGTACCAAGTCCTGCCTGTCAAGCTGCTGATCTCCGCCGGATCAGGGATGATATCCCAGAGCTCAGCCCAATGGCCCAACGTCTCGGGCGGGCACGCCGGGTTGCAGGCTATCGCACAGGCTAGCTCCCAAGTATTAGCCCCCGCGAACAGCTGCAAAACCTCGGCCGGGCAACCCGGGCTGGCCAGCCGCCGGAGCTGATCAACATAATGGGGATGATGCGGGTCGTCGTGGCCCCAGTCGGGAGGCTTGACCGGCTGGGGGCAGCTAGTCCCCCAGATCTCGCCGCAAGTGCGCCAGGGGGCCGCACCGGCCATACCAGCCTGAACGATCAGCCTGGGCCAGCTGGGCTGGGCAGCCAGGTGCGGCACCGGACGGCTACGATATTGGTTGGAGCCGGCACCGCCCACAGCTGCGACCACAGGTTGTTATATGCCAACCTGCCAGCCAGCCGGCCAGGTGTGACATCCGCGGGATAACGGGCAACCGTCCGCGAGCGGAGCCGGCACGCCTGGACAGCTGGTGCCGCCTGCGCCCAGCTGGCGGACATATGGCACACTAGCGACGATGCCACATAACCAGACAGGGGGCGGCCAGGGGACCACCAGGGTCAGAGGCCGCTTATACCTCAGAGGTAAGGCTAAGCAGAAGCAAACGCCGAACGCCCAGCTAGCTGCTAGTTGGGCAGCTCCCTTGATGCGGCAAGCTACGCCGGCAGGCGGGGCCGACAGGACCCTGCTGCAGAAACTGGCAGCCGACAAAGACGAGAACGTGCGGGCTAAAGCAGCCAAGAACAAAGGTTGTCCGCCAGTCCTGCTGGAACTGCTCGCTGGGGATCCGGCAACAGTAGTGCGCCAAGCGGTAGGCGGCAATATCAACACCAGGCCGGGGCTGCTGGAGCTGCTCGCCGCGGACCAAGAACCCGACGTGCGGAAAGCAGTGGGTGGCAATATCAACACCCCGCCAGGCACCCTGGGCCTGCTAGCCGACGACATGTTCGGCCAGGTGCGGGTGATGGTAGCCAAAAACCCCAAGACGCCACCTGCCGTCCTGCAGCGGCTGTCCGGAGATCCTGACTACCCGATCCGGGCGGCGGTGGCCGGCAATAAACAGACCGGCGCTGTTAACCAGCTGGGCCAGCCCGTCCCGTCGGAACACAAACAGCCGGCTGACCAGGGTGCTTCTCCTGCCTGGTTAGCGGCAACCGGTGTTGTCCCTGCCGGCCGGGGGGCACCCAGCCAAGACACAGCCGGCGCTGTGGTCGGCTGGTTCCGTTCGCTGTTCTCGCACCTGTTCGCTATGCTGGTCGGGCGTTAACCGTCCCGATCCTGCCAGCCCGGCCCTACGGCTCTTGTAGGCCGCCCTGCCCGCGGACGTGCTTCCCATGGGTGTCCCGGGTGTCACGCTCACAGGCACGGCCTTATTGTACGGTTGTAGCGGTCGGCATTGTTCTTAATCCCCAGGGCTGGTTGCCAGCCGGCGGTGTAACATTCTGCTGGAATCAACAAAGTTTGTCCACCGCCATGATAATGCGATAATGCAGTAATGCAGTAATGCGTCACCGCAGGGTGTAAGAGTTGGTTGTTTTAAATGTTTAAATGGTTTAGTGGTCTACCGGATTGTCCCGAGACATTCGTTGCCGGTGAAATATAACGGCCGGCCGACATAGGCGGGGTGGCGGTGACAGATCTGGGTGGCCCAGGCCGACGATCCCCGGCCTGGGCCACCCTAAAGGCAGCGAGTTCCGTCCTGCGCCGTCCCAGCGCAAGACGGCATGCCGGGCGGGCCGTTCAGCAGATGCTGATAGCCACCGCGATCCCGCTGCTGGTGTTCTCGGTGTACCAGCAGCATTTTGGGACAACAGCCGCTGTCGAAGCCACCGCAGGCTGGGTGCTCACCATCACTGTCTTGGAAGCGGTACGCCGTCGCCGCCTGTCGGGCCTGCTGCTGCTGTCGCTGCTGATGCTCAGCATCAAGGCGGCCGGCGGGCTTATCACCGGTTCCAGCTTCTTGTTTTTCGCTGTCCCCTGCGCCGGCACGGCTGTCACCGGCCTGGTGTTCGCCTGGTCGGGCAGCTGGTCCAGCCCTATGCTGGTCCGGCTTGCCCGGGATGTCGTCCCGTTCCTGGACGGCCATCTGTCGGCCTGCTCCTCCCGACCTTTCGTGCTACGGCTGTCCTGGTGCTGGGGCTTGGCCTATATTGTTAACGCCGTCGGCAGTTTCCTGCTCCTGATATCCCTGCCGTTGCATCTGTTCATGATCTTGCATGTGGCCGCCAGCTGGGTTTGCACCGCTGTAGCCGGGTCCGTCTCGGTCCTGCTGGCACGGCGGCACGGGCCGGAGCTGTTGCGGCTGGCCCGCGGCCTGAGCGAAGGCGCAGCGGGCCAGCTCCCAGTAGCAATTAACGGGCTTCCCGCCGCCTGACCTGGCCACAATGTGGCATACCCGGCGGTATGGTACGTGCCAGGGCGGCCGGGTCCAACCAGTACCGGTCTCGGCCGCGGGCACAGTCGCCGGACCGCCCGGACCTGGTCAGGCAGGCCGCTGGCTGCCATCGCTGCGGCGAAGTGTGGGGTACCGACTGCCGTTCCTGGGTGCAACCGCCTGGTTTTTCGCATGGGCTGCACCCGACTTTGAAGGCCAAGGTGGAGCTAGCTAGCTCCGACCGGCTGCGATGGATGGGGCTGGCCCGGCGGGCGCTGGCCCGGGACAGCAATTCTTTCGTCCGGGAGGAACTGGCCAGCAACGTCTGCGACGACCCGGAGATCCTGGGCCTCCTGAGCCAAGACCCCCAGCCCGACGTCCGGCGGCTGGCGGTCAGCAACAGCCTATGCCCTCAGGAGGTCGTCATCCGGGCCAGCCGGGATCTGGACGTGACGGTGAGATGCGCAGCGATCAGTCTGGTACAAAACCCTCCGGCCGAGATCTGGGCCCGATGGGCAGCGGACGTGGACCACCGGGCGTTAGCAGCGGCCGCCAGCCGGCGGGACTGCCCCGAGCCGGTACTGCGGCAGCTGGCAGCCAACCCGCATGAACAGGTGCAGATAGCGGTAACCAGCAACCCGCAGTGCCCTGCCGAATTGCTCCAGCAGGCGGCCTGCAAAGCCATCGCCGAACGTAAGTACGCCGCCGTGCCCCGGACCGGGCTGCTGGTAGCGGTAGCAAGCAGCGCTAACTGCCCGCCGGCGGTGCTGGGCCAGCTAGCCCAGCTGGATGACAGCGCAGTCCGGGCGGCCGTCGCCGGCAACTGTTTGTTGCCAGCCGGCAACATCCAGGAGCTGGCCCGGCGGAGCAGCCTGTACGAAAAAGTGCTGGGACAGCTAGCGGGCCGTCCGGACTGCCCGGCTCAAACTTTGGGCTTGCTGGCTACCAGCTGGGCCGCGGCGGTCCGCGAAACCGTGGCCAGCCATCCCGGCACCACGTCCGAGACGCTCAGGCGGATGTGCCGGGACACCAGCTCTAAAGTCCGCAGCCAGGTCGCGGCCAACCCTAACACCCCCCGGGAGGCGTTAGGCCGGCTGATCCGGGACAGTAACAGCCAGGTGGCCCAGCGGGCGTTGCACAACCCTAACGCCGACCCGGGATGGGCAGTTATGTGGCAGTTCGTCCAAGGCTGGCCGGCCCGCGGGTAACCCGCTAGCGCTGACAGGTCCCCCTTGTTTGTATGGCAGCTCTAACCAGGGGTGTTGTAAAACGCCTCATCTGCGTAATAACGGTCGCGCTGGCGCCGCACATCGTCCGGCATATGATCTTCACAGTAACCCCACGCTAGGTGCCGTGCAGGGACGAAATGGCCGCCGGCGCACCAAGTGAAAAACTGGACTTTCACGTTCGGGTCGTCCAGTTTGACGTTATCAATGGACACCGATTCGACAAGACGGCCAACCTTACCGAGGAGACGGAAATGACCCGACGGGGCAACCTCGCCCAGGCCGCAGGTGAGGCAGACACGCGACCGTAGATAGGATTTGTCGTTATCTTCTACGACAAGCTGGTGGGGGCATGTCTCACGGATGGTCACCCGCAGGGCGCTTATACGCCGGTCGGAACGCTCGCGGGAACGTATAGTTACGGCCAGTTCCTTTAGCAGATGCTTAACATCATTATCTATATCTGTACCTGTAACTGTCATCTGGCCCCCACCCTCCCATCGTAACTGTCACCTGGCCCTCCACCCTTCCATTATAGCTGTTAAGAGCGGTCCGTGATATTAGCCGTCTTGGTCTGTTACCGGGAAACCGAGCTGGACGGTCCGAACTAACGCAGGATGTCGGCACCCGGGACAAGAACCCGGCCGCCGGACATCCTAATAACAAACCGCCGCCAATATATATAGGGATACACGAGCGGTATATTATACTGGTGTTGTGAGTGTGTTGCAGCCCCGGATCGCCGAGGGTAAACCATGGGAGGAAACCAATTCGGACGGCAGCCCCAACCTGGGCAGCTACGAATACCAGGCGATCCTGTCGGTGGTAGAGCTGGCCCACGAGCTGACGTGGGCCCACGAGCTGGCGGCCTCCTCTGTGACCGGCGCCGCCCCGGCTGTCCCAGACATACGCCGGGTGAACGGGCTGGCCCAAACCCTGCTGCGGATCTGCGACACCACCCAGGCTGCTGTCCGCTCGGACCACCGGGTGTCCCGGATGGACAGCAGCCACACCCGGGCCCGAGGTGCAGTACGCGAAGCGGTCAAAGTGTTCCCACCGCCGTTCGGCGCGCACGAAGACGTCCGGCTCAAATGGGAGCAAGACGTCACCGGCCACGCCGTGAAGCTGCTCAACCTTGCCGTCGCGATATATACCGGGGCCCAGCCAGCCCAATCCTGAACACCGGCTGGCTAGATCTGGATCCAGGGGCAGCCAGGCCGACATCTCCCCTGTGAGGCACCCGACATCGTACATCCGGACTCCGGCCCGTTACCATCTGATGCTGCTGGCTTTAGCCGCCGTCGGGCTGCTGGTCGCCGCCCTGCTGATCGGCAGCGCCCTCTCGAGCTAAACCGGTATAACAGCCCGGGGCGTACCAAAGGTACACTGGGCTATGGGTGCCGACCGGATCGAAAGCCACATCAGCAAAGACCCGGATGACCATATCCGCGAACACCAGGTCCGTACCGGCCAGCCCGCTCTGAAACCCCGGTGCCACCCCGACAGCCCAGTGTGGACAGTGTACCAGGCCGGGCTGCTGCGGATAGAATGCGCCACCTGCAACACCGAAGTCGCCACCTTCAAAGTGGCCACCAGCCTCGGAACGCCAAATCTAGACCCGGCCTGGCAGGCCGAACTGGACAGTGCCCTGGAACTGCTACAAGATCAAGCAGATGACCCCGGCCACCCTTCGTTCGAAGAACTGTTCCGGGCCGCCAACCACCGCGACCCGTCCGTCTCGGAGCGGCTTATTTGCAGCCTGATGCCCCAGCAAGACCGCAACACTCTGGTACGCTGGCTAGTCGAGCAGGCCGGCGGAAAATTCCGATGCGAAGACAGGACAGACAGCAACGGGACGGTCCACACCGAGTTCTGGCGGCAATAACCGGGCATAACAGCCCTACCCGGCCGTATGGTGCGCAGGCATCCGGGCCATGCTAAGATCCCGACGTGGACAGCCAGACAGCAGCAAGCACCGGCGCCGCCGCCCGGGCCGCCAGGCAACCAGACAGGGATCAGGTCAGCCCCCAGAGCTGGTATTGAAGTTATTTCCGGCCCAGATCTGCGCACTGCCGATATACGTTTATCAGCCATCTGCCCGGCCCCGGCAACACCGGTCCGGTACAAACTGGCCGACAATATCCGACCCGACATCCAACAACACCCTGCCCGTTCAAACCCAGCCCGTCACCGCCCGCCAAGATAATCGAGATGACCATGTCAACCTGCCGTGCCGACCGTAACAGCCGTAGCCGCTATAGCTTCGCTAACTACGGAAACAGGCGGCCGGCCAGGCCGGGCAACATCTCGCGGCCGGCAGGCACCGGGCCCACTGCAGCGAGCAGCATGCCGGACAGGAGGGAGCGCCCGCTGGGATAAATCTCTTCGGACAACTCTAAGACATGGTAGGCAGGCTGGAACCCCCGCACCTAGATGAAAGGGATGGGTGAGGGTGAAATCCCTCTGAGCCGTGTGGTCAGCGAGCTAGCGCCAGCCTGCGCAGCAGCTTAGAGAAACACACAGACAGGGGAGATGTGTGCAATATACCTCTCCCCCTCCGACTATGTCCAAGAGAACCAGCCCAGCCCCAGCTGGACGTCGCCGTACCGTCCTGCCGATCACCGGCTAGCACCCCGGGAAACAAAATGGGATCCAAAACCACCGGCCGGCACGGTCCCGGCGCCAGCCGGGACCGCTTAGATGCCGGCCACCCAGTCCAGCCGCGGACAGCACCGAGATCAGACTGCAACAGGGCCCGCGAGCGGGAGAAAGGTACGGGCAAGCAAGCATCGAACAAAACAAAGATCGGGCGGCGAGACAAAACAGAAACAAAGATCTGTGTTATTAATAAGACTTAAAGTGTCATCCTCTCAAAGTTCAGAAGCTGGGACGAAGGACGCAGCAACAGGGCACAGGCACAAAACAGCAGATAGGAGACCGCCGGACTGGATGGTCTCACGTTTATCCTGGCTCCTCCCGGGTGCTCCGCCGTGAGCATTTGCTTATATCTCATGGTCAGTCACCGAGCGAGGCTGATGGCACCACCCAAGTTCCGATAATAGCACGGGCGCCGCACGACCCCTGCCGCCATAACGTGCTATTTATACCCGCGCCTTCGGCCGCGGCATTGGGTGATGTGATACCGGTTCTAGGTCGGGTCTGTCCTAGTTAGGCTGTTATCCCGGCCCCGTGGCCGTTTTCGTTGAATAGCCAGGGCCGGATCGCCACGGTGCTTTGACGGGGGCCGAGCTGGCGTAGTTGAGCATGGGCCGGCAGATCTTTGGGCGGTTCCCCTGAGGTTTGCACAATGATTGTAGCCTGTTCGCGGTCAGGTTCGAACACTTGTTGCAGACCGAGAGCGAAAACGGTAAGCACAGTGCCGGTAGCGCTGCGGGCCCGCCAGCGTCCCGAGCTGTCCGGCTGGCCGTTGGACTGCTCAGATATGCCGAGGGCGGGCGGCCCGGCCTCTTTGTGGATAGCTGGCCGGGTACGGCGGCTGTTAATGTTCTGTCGGCCTGGCATTGCGTATGCTCCTCAGATAATCCCGCCTGCGGCCTTATGTCGGCAGTGCCAATATACGTCTGTCCCGGCTGCAGGTGGTAGCTGGGGCGTGATGATAGGGGCAGCAGCCCTACCCGGTGTGGAGCTGTCCTGCCAGGCGAGCCTGTGCGTCAACGGCTGCGGTCTGCTCCGAGCTCTTATGTTTAGGTGCCCGGGCAGCTAGCTGCAGGTACAATAAAAGGGTGACCGATACGATTCTTGCTGTACCGAGCGGGCTGGCTGGCCAGGATACTGCCCTGCAAACGTTACGGCTGGCAGCCCGGCGGCCAGTCCATGCTTACCTGTTCGTGGGACCGCCGGGCACCGGTAAGTTGGTCGCGGCCAGAGCTTTCGGGGCGATGCTGCTGTGCCCTAACGGCGGGGAAGATAATTGCGAGATCTGCAAGCGGGTCGTCAGCCACGATTATCCTGACTTCGTCCTGTTCGAACGGGAGGGGGCCTCGCTGACTATCGACCAGGCCCGCGAGGTCACTCGGGTCGCAGCTCGTAGCGCATTGGAAGGCGGCAAGCTGGTGATCGTATTACCAGAGTTCCATCTAGCCCGGGAGGCGGTCCCCGCCCTGCTGAAAACAATCGAAGAGCCGCCCGCTTCCACCGTGTTTATCATCCTAGCCGAATTCGTGCCGCCCGAACTAATAACTATCGCCAGCCGTTGCGTCCGGGTCGATTTCCGGCCGTTCACCTCCGAGCAAATAATAAACATATTGATAGCTGAAGGATTGACGCGTCCACGGGCCGCTTCTATCGCCGGCATGGCAAACGGACGGCTGGACCGGGCCAGGTTGCTGGCGACTGACCCTGAAGCAGAGAGCCGTTGGCGGTCCTGGGCCGCCGTCCCAGGACGGCTGGACGGCACTGGGCTGGTGGCTGCTACCATCGCCGAAGAGCTAGCCGAGCTGCTCAAACGTAGCGTCGGGCCTCTGTCTGCCCGACAAGATGAAGAGATGAAGGCGCTAGTCGAGCGCAACAGCCAGCAGATGTCTATGACTGTCAAGCTAGCTCCCAGCCTTGCTCGCCAGGGCGTCAAAGAACTAGAAGAGACGCATAAACGTGAGCAGCGGCGGCAACGTACTGACGAATTGCGCACAGGGTTGGCCGCTCTAGCCGGGGCTTACAGGGATCGGGCGGCTGCTGGCACCATGGACGCCGGGCTTGCCGTCCGGGCGGTCGGGCTGATCGACCAGCTTTCAGCCGACCTAGTGTTCAACCCAGGTGAGCTGCTGGCATTACAGGCGTTGTTGGTACGGTTAGGCCGGCTTGTCTGAAACATACAAGGCCTTGGTCTACAGATCGGGATTATGCCAACCGCTGCCCGCGGTATATTACCGGCATCCTGTGATCCGGGTGGGTAACGGGGATATCAAAAACAGGTTATGCCGTACCTGGGCGGGTTACAGTTACGCTCATGGTCGGCTATTTCCGGTTTATCAGGACATCAGAACACAATATCTGATCGTATCGGTCTAATATCCAATCCGACTGGGGGACTACGGAACTACGGGGGAGACAACAGGAAACCAACAGGGGCTACGGGGGACAATAGGGGGCTACGGGGGGCTACGGGGGACAATAGGGGGCTACAGGGGGGCTGCGGGGGGCTACGGGGGGCTACAGGGGGCTACGGGGGACAATAGGGGGCTACAGGGGGACAACAGGGGCTACAGGAAACAACAGGGAGCCAACAACGGAAAGTGAACGTTATTCTGTCAGAATAGCGTCCGTTCGCTAAGTTTCGTTCGTTTTTAATGTTTGCATTATTGCAGTACTGCATTATTGACCCGAGGCACGCACGACAGTCTGTATTATTCGCCCGATGTCGCACCGGGATGCTACGTTCAGGACGTTAGCAAGCTAAGCCGACCTGGGTGCTAATAGCGAGACAAACATCCGAGACCGTCATCCAAATAGTACGCGACGTGTTTGTTTGGCTTCTGCTCCCCAGCAGGGAAGTAAACAACAGTCTCAGTTAGCCGTCCTGGTATGCTGCTCAGATAGGCACAGAAGGGACTATCGGCATCCTGTTAAATGCCGATCGGCAATAGTGCAGATCCTGTCAAAACGTGCAGAATAAAATATGGGCAGCCGGGTAGCCTGGTTGTCCAGCAGATCAGGATGGCGGTACGTAAAGGAGATAGATGTTGGCGACGGTACGGGCGAACTGCCCGACCTGCGGTGATATTGAGCTGACTGTCCGCCAGCTGAGGGTCCAGACATGCACAACCACCGGCGAGAGTACCTATTCGCTGTTGTGCCCTTCTTGCCGGCTCATTGTGAACAAGCCGGCGGAACAGCGGGTGGTGGAACTGCTGATATCCGCCGGGGTCCCGATGGTACGTTGGGCCATGCCGGCCGAACTGTACGAACTTAAACTTGGGCCGCCTATCACTTACGATGATCTGCTGGAGTTCCATTTCCAACTGGAAAACGCCAACTGGTTCGAGCAGGTCCTGAGGCGCTGAACTATGGGATCTGGCACCCGGCGGTCGAAATCTCTGGGCCCGGGTCAGCGTTCGTCAAACAGTACCGGCGCCACGGTTTATAGCACATATTAAAATGATGGTTGTCGCAGCGCCTGCTCATGGGCGGTAAATATGAGACATGACCATCGAGGAAGCCATACCCGGGTGGTGCCTATTTGTGGGGATGTTCTTGGAACACGACTGTGGCGGTAGCGTCCGGTGGCCCGGCTTCAGGGCTGGTTGTGACGCTCCGTTGCGAACTTAGATAGCCGCACAACCGGTACCGTCCTGTGGCCGGGCTGACTGTGAAATCGCCGGCAAGATGGCTGAACCGTCCGGCGGGCAAAGCGAAACTGTCTTCCAGGCGGGCCCGCGGTTTGGCCCGCTCGGCTTGTGGGGTGGCGGCGCAAGACAGCCCAGCCTGGCTGAGGAACACGAATACGAAACTGTCGTTGTGGCCGGTAAAACCTGATTCGCGTAGCCATATTGTGTGGCCGTCCGACGACGAGACCGTCAAGGATAGCCGGGCCGCCGGTACGGCCGCGCCGGCGGGCGCCGTGGTTATTCCTAGGGCTAATAAACCCAGTCCGATCAGGCGCTCGGCTCTATACCATCTAGCAGCTACACGCATCAGCTGTACCTCTCTTTGTTGCTGTCCGGTTTTGACGATCTTGAGGCCCTGGGTGCAACGATTATAGCATATTTGTCAGGGAGCAGCCAATCCTGGTGCCCGGCTTCTGACGACAGGCGGTTCGGATTGGCTGGCAGCCCAGCTGGGCAGCCCCAGCGGACCCTCCAGGTCGGCCCGGCGCACCCAGGCATGATCCTGTTGTTCCCAGGCCTGTACAATGGCCAGCGGGGTGCAGGTCATGGTTTCGCCGGCGCAGCTCCGGTTGTGCCTTGGCATGTCGCCGTAGGACCAGCTCTGAGCCAGCCCTTTAAGGGTGTGCTCCACCGGGCTGGCTGTCCCCCGGACCAGTTCGTACTGGGACCAGCCGTCGCCGACCAGCGTTGTCCAGCCGCAGCCCTGGCACTGTATTTGCATCAGCAGTGCCAATTTGTCGTACACCCCGAGCATCTCGGGCCGGAACGGAGCGTACCGAGGCACACCGTTGCCGTCGAACCATTGTGGTTCCAGGGCGCCGGCCGCCTCCCTTATATCCTGGTAGTCAGGCCACATCAGGACCAGCATAACCGATGCTGCCCGGGTTTCGTCATAGCTGGCTGTGGAGCGGGGCAACGCCGTCTGCG
>Ga0326727_10005008_pt1 | contig 38558 bp, 30 predicted proteins | sample MB2enrmetagenome_FD_207643 | JGI IMG/M metagenome (GOLD analysis project Ga0326727, IMG submission 207643) | Lab enriched peat soil microbial communities from McLean, Ithaca, NY, United States - MB29MY | ecosystem: Environmental > Terrestrial > Soil > Wetlands > Peat | place: USA: New York...
AAGCAAGCTCAGTAGAACACTCCAATCCTCGTCCATGACCGGCATGCCTAAGCTTAACGAATTTGAGCTGCTTAAGCAATCGTTATCTTAGCGCTTATGGGCGTCCGCCCCACAATGAAAACGACCCCCCCAGGACTTTTGCCAGTAACATCCGGGCATCGCAACGGGATTGTGACGCATTTGTAAATTGGATTTCACATTTGTTAGATATGCTCTGCAAGTCAAGTTAACCAAGGAGACTTATGGCTTCCGCAGCGGCAGTACCAGCACCAGCTAAACCTTCCTCTCTACTGGAAGAGAAAATGTCCAAAGGCCACGGGCGAACCCCGATGCTTGTATTTGGAGTCGTCTTTCTCATCGGAGTGCTCTACACCGGATGGAGTCTGGTAAACGACCTGTCCCAAGTGAAGTCGACGTCATTTTTTCCCTATCTGCTCCTGGGCTTCGCGCTGCTGGTGGCGCTCGGATTCGAGTTCGTCAACGGGTTTCACGATACGGCAAACGCCGTGGCCACCGTCATCTACACGCATACGCTCGAACCGCATGTGGCGGTGATGTGGTCGGGCGCGTGGAACTTCCTGGGCGTGATGGTGTCGAGCGGTGCGGTGGCGTTTAGCATCATCTCCTTGTTGCCGGTGGAGTTGATCCTGCAAGTGGGCAGCTCAGCGGGTTTTGCGATGGTGTTCGCACTGTTGGTGGCGGCGATCATCTGGAACCTCGGGACCTGGTCCTTCGGCCTGCCTGCATCGAGCTCTCACACACTCATCGGATCGGTCATCGGCGTTGGCATCGCGAACCAACTGATGGCGGTGAAGACCGGTACGAGCGGCGTGGACTGGGGGCAGGCGGCCAACATTGGGAAATCGCTCCTACTCTCTCCGCTGGTCGGGTTTGCGGTCGCCTACCTATTGCTTCTAGGAGTCAAGGCGCTGGTCCCGGACAAGCGCTTGTACCAGGCGCCCGAAGGGGATGCGCCGCCACCGTTCTGGATTCGCGGGTTACTGCTGCTGACGTGCACCGGCGTGAGTTTTTTCCATGGCTCAAACGACGGTCAGAAAGGCATGGGGCTCATCATGCTGATCCTGATCGGCACATGGCCGATGGCGTATGCGCTCAACCACGCGGTGACGGTCCAACAGTCGCAGGATTTCATTGCCGTCTCCCGCCAGGCGGTCGACACGCTCAACCACTACGTCCAAGGGGCAAGTGTGATGGCCGATGCGCGCGAAGATGTCACCGAGTACGTTCGCACGCGCGAGTACAAGCCGAGCACAACGCTGGCCCTGCGCGAGCTTATTGGCGATATGGCAAATGAGATGTCGATTTTCAAGCTGCTGGCGAAGGTACCGGCCAACCGCACCCCCAACTTCCGCAACGACATGTACCTGGTTAGTGAAGCTCTGCGCCTCATGCAAAAATCCGGCCAGCCAGAGTTCACAGCAGCCGACGCGGATGTGCTGAAGAACTACAAGAAGCACATCGACATCGCGACGCGCTTTATCCCCACGTGGGTGAAAGTTGCCGTGGCACTGGCGCTCGGTCTGGGCACGATGGTGGGCTGGAAGCGCATCGTGATCACGGTTGGAGAAAAGATCGGCAAGGACCACCTGACCTACGCGCAGGGAGCTGCGGCAGAGATTACGGCAATGGCGACGATCGGCGCGGCGGATGGTTTCGGCCTGCCGGTCAGTACCACGCACGTGCTTTCCTCGGGCATAGCTGGCACGATGGCGGCCAACCACTCCGGACTGCAATGGGCAACGGTGCGAAATCTGCTGATGGCGTGGGTGCTCACGCTGCCGGCGTCGATCATCCTGGCCGGCTTCCTGTTTTGGGCTTTCCGCAGTATGGCGGCCTAACGAGGCTAGGCGGCCCGGCGCGCGTTGGTATCCCGGCCGCCCTGTAGCACCCGCTGGAATGCGTCCAGTTGATACGCGGGACCCAGCGCAAAGGCGGCGCTAGCCAGGAACCAGGCAAACCAGCCCAAAGCGCGTGCCTGCTCTGGCAACGGGCCTTGCCAGAGCAGGATGTCGCTCACCGCGTGGAGTACGATAGCCGCGGCGAAAGCGCCCCAGCATTTGGCGATCAGTCCCCATCCGGTGCCGAGAACGGGGCGCAGAATACATAGGGCCTCAAAAAGGAGCACGATCAGGAGCGGGTCGCTGGGCCAGCCGAGAATCTGGAATCCCCCGCTGACTTTACCGGTTCGCAGAAGTTCCTGCACCAGCTTGGCTTCGTGCACAGTGTACAGGACTAGCGCGGCCCCCAGCAGCCAGACCCAGCGCGCCAGGTGCGGGAACAGGCCGGAACGCCGGTAGGCGCGCAAAACGAAGGAGAGGCCGCACGCCAGGAGCGCCATCTGAAACGGGCCGTTCATCAGCAGTCCAATGCGTCCGAATAAGCGGATGGCCGGAGCAGGCCATCCGGTGCTTGTGTACATCAGGGGATTCAAGTGCGTGTAAGCGCCCAACACTTGGGTGCAGATGCTGCCCACACACTGGGCGCCGGCGGCCCACATGATGAGAAGCCATGCCTGCCGCAACAGATCACTCTTGGAGAATTGCCGCCAGCACTGCCAGCTCAGCCAGAATCCTATGGCGCTCGCGCTCACCAGAAATAAAGCGCCAGGGTAACGAAGGAAGTCTGCGAGCAGGGTGGCCTTGCCCGTCATCCCAGCGACTACGGCGATGATCATCGCGATGGCCAGGTGAGCCACGGTAATCGCGCCGATCAGCCACGGGAGGGGCGGCGCCGGCGTCCAGATTTTTCTGAGTGCGTTCATGGTTGCCCTGTGGCGAGTTCCCCGGTTAAGTCCACTCCCTCGATGGCACGGCTGGCGAGTACGGCGGCTGCTTTCTCCCCCAGAAACGCGGCAAACATAGGAAGCACGTTGGGATGATTCCGTTGTGCGCCCAGCTCCTTGGTGACCGATTCGGCTGCTCGCGAGCCAAAGAACATTTGCAATTGCGATGCGACGCGCTCTCGAACCTCCGGCTTCACGGTCTCGCTCTGCGCCAGTTGCCACTCACGTAACCCTTCGAGCAGCGTGGCTAAACCTTGCTCGAGGCGCGGTTTTTCCACCGGGACCCCTGCCTCCATCGAAACCAACTGCTCGAACTCCGCCTCCAGGCGCTCCAGCTCCTGGCGGCATTCGGCGCAGCGTTCGAGGTGCGCCGCCATTTTGCCTGCCCGGCGCCGGGCGAGTTCCCCGTCCCGGTAGGCCACCAACATTTCAATGTCAGGATGAATAGGAGTTCTCCTCTCTGGGAACCCTCACGGGCTCCGGTACTGTGCGTTCCCGCGCCTCGCCGGAATATCCGAGAGCGCGCCGCACTTTCTTGTGGGCACGGGCGAGCGTCGCCCCGATCGTGCCCTGGCGCAGATCCAGAACCTGCGCGATTTCGTCGTAACTCAAACCTTCCGCCCGCAGGCGCACGCACTCCAGTTCCCGCGGAGCCAGCACCCGGGCGAGATCGCGAGCCATTTCGGCGCGATGGTAGTGCCGTTCCGGATCATTCCAACCGTCGTGTGGCTCGTCAATCTTGTCGATCGCGATTTCGTTCTTCACGCTGGACGACTTAAGGGTATCCAACAAGTGATTGCGCAAAACCCGGAACAGCCATGCTTTCGGATCGAGGAACTGCTGGCCCTCGCTGCGCGCCACAAAGTACCGCAGGAAGATCTCCTGCAAAGCATCCTGAGCGGCGCCGGTGTCGGTGATCATCGAGAGGGCGTATCGGAGGAGCCCCGCCGCATGGAGCGTGTAGAGCGCCGACATCTCCTGCTCCATCGGATTGAGAGGAGCGGGCCGCGGACACTTCACGGGTTGGTTATCCGGAGACACCCAAGTTCGATCTTCGAGTCGCGATCCCCGGAAAGCAATACTGCCTTCAGTTAACTGCTCCTGTTGCAATAAGTTATGGGTAATGCCGAGGACATAAAATATCGCAGTCTTGTAAAGATGTGAGCCTCGCCGCTCGTCTCAGTGCGCGAGAGGATCTGCATAAGTCAGCAAACACCGCGATGAGAGCGGGACGGGCGGAAATGGAGAATAAGGCGATGCTCGGCATCTCGACGGGAACGGAGACGATTCTGGTAGTAGAGAATGAGCCCGGAATGCGGCGTTTGATGAGCCAGTTGCTTGGCCTCGCGGGCTACACCGTGTGGGAGGCGGCTGACGGTGCGGAAGCGGTTCGATTAATGGAAGAAGGCGGCCGTCCGGCCGATCTGTTGCTGGCGGACATGGCGATCCCCGCGGTGAGCGGCGGCACGCTGACCGAGCGCCTGGCCCAGCAGTACCCCACTACCCGGGTTTTGTTTACTTCGGAACAACCCGATGGGGAGGCCGTCCGCGAGGTGGCGGCAGGAGCGCAGGTGCTACCCAAGCCGTTTTCTCCCGGCGCTCTGATGTACAAGGTCCGCGAAGTGCTCGACGAACCTTTCGAGTATCTGTCGGCTCGCCATGCGGCCGTGGGTGGAGATCAGTCGAGCGTGGTCTGATCCCGCACGGGAATACTTCGGTATACTGCAGTCGAATGGCGAACCCGAAATATAAGGTATCCGACAAGCCCATCCCCGTTTCGGAACTCGTTGACACGTTGAGCGACGGCACCAAGGTGAAGCGCCGCATCCCGCGCATGCGCGCCTGCAGCGAAAAAGACGCCAAGGGGAAGCTCTGCGCCGGACATCTGAAGCGCTGGTATTTCTTTGGCGACGAGGTGAAACGGAAGTTCGGGCCGGAAGCCGAAATCTACCGGTGCGAACACTGCAAGACGCTATACCTGCCGAGTCTGGAAGAGCCGCCGCGCACTGGAACGCTGGCCTGGTAAAAGAAAAACCGCATCGGGTAGGCCCCTAGACTTACTGGAGCCGCACTCCGATGCGGTCCGCCCGTGTCGAGCTGGGATCCGGCAGCGGGTCATCTGGATTAACCGCTGTTCCACATACATTCCTGGCGAGGTCCGCGTCCGATTTTTCCTGCACAGAAACGCCAGAGGACTACCGCAACCCAGATCCCGGGAGAGAAGTTAAAATGGCGCTAAAAAAAACCCCTCTGTTGCAACCAGCAAACGATTTCATCGCGAGCCTCTAACCACGGCAAAAACATCGAGCTCCCGCAAGCACGTTGTTTCTCTCTTGCCCGCTTTGGCCTCGCCTGCCTGTTGCAGCAGAGGGCAGGTTTACAAGTTACTTCGCCAATTCATCAAAGGAATAGCAACCCCGCGGCCAACTGTCAATCCCCGTAACGCATTGATTTCGCTTGATGGAGAGGCCAGGCGAGGCTGAAATCTGAGGCGGCGTGGTATCGGACTGTGGCGCTATGACACAATCGAGGGTTCATGTCTCGATCGGGTTCCGCGGCATTCTTCCTCCTTTTCCTGGTTTCCCCCGCCTTTGGCCAAACCGAAGAGGAGAGTCTGCGGGTCTACGCCGACCATCCACGGCTCCTTTTGGGGACGCACCGCCTCCAACTGCTGCGGAAGGAGCGGGAACGCCATTCTCTGCGGTGGCAGCAGTTCGAGTTGCTCATGGCCGGACATGCGCCGATGCCCGAACCGGGCTTTGCGGGCGCCCTGTACTACCGGGTGGCTGGAAACGAGGCCAGCGGGCGGGCTGCCGTGAACTGGGCCTTAGGGCCGGGAAGCGACCTGCGGCAACTCGCCCTGGTGTTTGACTGGTGCCAGGACCTGCTTTCGCCCGTGCAATCCCGAACGCTTACCTCCAAGCTGGCCAAGGGTATTGACCAGCTCGCTCGCGATCACTCGATCCCAGCGATGCGCGCACGGGCGCTGGCGGCAATTGCCCTGGCGGACCATCAGCAGGAACTCTCGGAACATGAACTCGCACGCGTGATCCGTGGCTGGTGGCGGGGTGAAATCGCTCCAGCCCTCGAAGCTGGAGGCAACGTCGTAGGACGCGATGATTTTTACCCGCTCTTTGAAATGCTGCATGCTGTGCGCGACAATCTCAACATCGATCTGCGCGAGTCCGCCGTCCCGTTCTTCAAAGCACTGCCCCTTTTCGATCTGGCGAGCTACTACCCGGCGTCGTACCCGGCGCCAGAGGGGGAGTACCGCATCCCATGCACCAAGGGGGCGGAAGAGCCAGACGTGCGGCGCGCGGCGATGGCGCGAGCGGCGGAGCTGGCCATGGTCCCATATGACACCAATGCCCCCGAAATCCAGCTTCTACAGGGTTGGCTCATGCACGACAATTACATGCTACGCAGCACGCTGGGCACGCCGTACGAATTCATGTGGGCCAATCCATACCATCCGGGGCTGGCCTACTATCTGGCACCCCTGGTTTTTCATGACGAAACGTTCGGGCGCCTGTTTGTGCGATCGAGTTGGGACGAATCAGCGCGCTGGCTGGGGTACTTCGACGGGGAACTTCAGCTTTTCGAAAACGGCAGCGTGACGATACTGAATCCCGCACTGGCGAGCGAGCCGATGTCATTGGACACGGCCGTGGTGTTTTTCGGCAAGAACGCGCAGAAGTTCCAGACCATCCTCAACGAAGATGAGGAGGTGTTCGTTCTGGGCCTGAAGCCGCGGCGTCTATATCAAATTGAAGTCGATGACGAGGAAATGACTGAGGAGAAAACCGATCCCGGCGGCATTCTGGAGCTGAAACTGCCACACAAAGTGCAGATCGGTGTGCGGATCCGTGAGGCACCCTCTTTCGGTTCCGATCCAGTCGACCCGGCGAAGAAGACCTCTTTCTGACGCAGGATCAATTTTAAACGGAGACGTAATCGGGCCGTCATTTTAGCCATCTACACTCTGTCGAGGTGCCCATTTCCCGGGTGCCGGATTCATGTCGTCCACATGGAGGAGCAGAGATGTCTGAAAATCACGAATGCGCCGATCATCACAACGAAGCCGCAGCGCACCATGAACATGCTGCGAAGCACCACCGCGAGGCAGCCCGGCATTACGAAGCCGGTGACCACGAGAAGGCGGGCCATCACGCCCATATTGCCCACGGTCACAGCTTGCACGCCGCCCATCACGCCGAAGAGGCGAGCAAGCATCACGCCCACGAACACGGCCACTAAAGCAACAAGATCCGCAAGGCGCCAGGTATGCCCCTTGTGGCACCCGGCGCCTTGATACGTTTCGCTGCGACTCGCATGCTACGCTACAAAGCTGAGAAACCATCGTGCCTAAGAGAGCCCCTCGAAGGGTGGACCGCGACATGAATCCAAGCGCCGCAGCCAATGAAAAGGCCGAGAGCCTGTCTGCCGTTCCCCTCCCATCCACGGATCTCAGCGCCAAGGAGTTATATCTGAACCGCGAGCTCAGTCTGCTCGCGTTCCAGCGCCGGGTCCTAGAAGAAGCGGAAGACGAAAGCAACCCCCTGCTGGAAAGGGTCAAGTTTCTGGCAATTCTTGGCTCGAACATCGATGAGTTCTTCATGGTCCGTGTGTCGGGATTGCTGGAACAAGTGGATGCAGGCATCCTTGAGGTTGGCGCAGACGGCATGAGTCCTGCCGCCCAGTTGGTGACTATCCGGCGCGAGGTGAAGAAGCTTCTCGCCGATGCACACAAGTGCCTTTCCGGCAGTGTGCTCCCGGCGCTCGAAACAGCCGGCATTCAAATTCTCGATTATCCGGCGCTGACTGCGGCACGACTGGCGCTGGTAAATACGTATTTCACTGAGAGTATTTTCCCCGTGCTTACGCCGCTGGCCTTCGACCCAGGCCGGCCGTTTCCGCACATCTCGAATTTGAGTGTCAATCTCGCGGTGCTGATTCGCGACGGCAATGGCGTGGAGCATTTCGCGCGCGTGAAGGTTCCCGACTCGCTGCCATCGTTCATTCCGCTCCGCGCCAAGAAGAAGAGCCTCAAGCGCCACCGGCCGCAGGAAAACGAAGAATTCGTGTGGATCGAGCAGGTGATCGCGGCTAACCTTTCGGCATTGTTCCGCGGCATGGAGATCATCGAAGCGCACGCCTTTCATGTCACCAGAGACGCCGACATCGAGATCCAGGAACTGGAGGCCGAGGACCTGCTCGAGACCATCGAGGAAAGTATCCGGCAGCGGCGGTTTGGCAGGGTGATCCGGCTCGAGGTGGGTGACGACATGCCCGCCCACATCCTCGAGATCCTGATGAGCAATCTCGAAATCGACTCCAGCCAGGTCTATCGTGTGAAGGGCCCGTTAGCGCTCAGCCGTCTGATGCACCTGTATTCGCTGGAGCGGTCCGATTTGAAAGAGACTCCGTTCCAGCCCGCCGTGCCGCGAGCGCTCACCGACCACTCCGACGAAGATGATCTATTCGCGCTGATTCGACGCCAGAATATTCTCCTCCACCATCCGTTCGATTCCTTTCAGCCGGTAGTGGATTTTATCTCCAAGGCTGCACGCGACCCGAACGTGCTCGCAATCAAGATGGTGCTATACAGAATCGGAAGAAACTCTCCGATTCTGGAAGCGCTGATGGAAGCTCTGGAGAATGGCAAACAGGTCGCTGTCTTAGTAGAGCTAAAGGCCCGGTTCGACGAAGAGAGCAATATCGAATGGGCGCGGGCTTTGGAAAAACAGGGCGTGCACGTCGTCTACGGATTGGTCGGTTTGAAGACACACTGCAAGGTCACCATGGTGGTCCGGAGGGAAGAAGGCGCCATTCGGCGGTATCTGCACCTGGCTACTGGCAATTACAACACAGTCACTGCGCGCCTCTATACTGATATCGGCATGCTTACCTCTGATGAAGAGTTAGGGGCGGATGTTACGGACTTATTCAATTACCTGACGGGTTACTCAGCCAAGCGAAGCTATAGTAAGTTGCTTGTATCTCCGGTCAATTTGAGAGACCGGCTGGAGTCACTTATCCGGCGTGAGATTGACCACCAGATTCAAGGAAAGCGCGGGCATTTAGTCCTAAAAATGAATGCACTCGTGGACCATCAGATTATCCGGCTTCTATATCAGGCTTCACAAGCCGGTGTGAAGATCGACTTACTGGTCCGCGGTATATGCTGCCTCCGCCCTGGAATTCCAAACATAAGTGATAAGATCCAGGTGACGAGTGTCGTGGGCAGGTTCTTGGAACATAGCCGTATTTACTACTTTCATAATGGCGGCGACGAAGAGGTCTACCTCGGAAGTGCCGACATGATGCCGCGCAATCTCGATCGCAGAGTCGAGGTACTGTTCCCGTTGGAGGATCCGGCGTTAATACAGCACGTGAAAGACGAGATTCTGGCCGTTTATCTGGCAGACAGCGTCAAGGCGCGCGAGATGCGCAGTGACGGATCCTATGTCCGAAAGCACGCGGCACGCGGGGGCCAAACGGTGAACACGCAAAACGTGCTAATCGAGCGATCGCGGTCAGTCAACCGCTGACGCGTCCAAAATCTGCGCGAGATGATGGCGCAGGTGGCGCAGGTAGTCTTCGATTAGGAACTCGAGGGTATGGTCCCCGCCGGGTGCCTTCCATATGTGCCGTGCCGCGGTCACGTCCGAATGCCGCATCACATGTGCCAAGTGCCGGTTGTATGCCAGCCAGAGTTCGATCAGTTCATGCCAGCCGCGTCCGCCATAGTTCTGCACACACACCCATTTGTTCTGCTGATAGGAGGGTAGTACAAGGCCATCCTCGATCTGCAAACGCACGAACCGCTGATGATTATTGGCGGCTGAATCGATGAGATGGCCGAGGATCTCCTTCTTCGACCACTGATGCGGAGCGGGCCGCGTTCCCGCAGCAGCCTCGCTGATGGCCCGCATGCGCAGGCGCGCATTCTCCAGTGTCTCGTCTAGTTGGGCTGCAATTGCCGCCGGGGTCATGCCAAGGATGTTAGCATCAACCGGCGAAACTGCGGCGTACTTTACGGTAACTGGCTCGCCCTTTATCTCGGCGAGTAGGTGAAATTGGAAATGTAGAGCTCGTCGCTGCCGGGCAGATAAAAGCCGAACTTACCATTTGCTGGGTTGAGCCCGGAGGCGGGCCACGAGTTAATCTTTTCCCAAGAACCGTCCTCCTGGTGGACGTAGGTCGTGACGCTAGCGGAAGAAATCTCCACTTTCAGCGTGTACACCAGTTCTTTGGCGGCATTCCTGAGGGGCTCGTGGTCCTCTTTCTGCTTCTTGCCGGCGGTAACTTCCGCCCGATGGATGTTCTTCTTGTCGATCCCGAACCAAAGGTAATTGCTCTTGTCGTCGACACATCCAACCACCCATTCAATCCGGCGATTGCCCAGAATCCCGCCCGGCCGACGAGCGCTGAACACGAAGGTGCCCGTGCTCGGCTGCACGGGATAGAGCACCAAACCGCCGCCGCGATGCACATACCAGCCATTGTCCACTTTCCAACCGGACTGCGACGCCCACTGCTCCATCGTGACGGGCCCGGCGGGGAGGGGGACGGTTTTGTTCGAAGTCAGATTCAGCACTACTGCATTCGCCTTGCCCGGACCCACCGTCACCGTCTGGGGCTCCCCAGTATGGGAAGGAGTGCTGGCAATGAAGGTGTACTGCCCCTCGTCCAATTCCACCGTTGGGCCATGCACTTCGTGCGTCTTGCCGTCCGCACCCTTGTAAGTTACGGCTGCGTTGGCAGGCGTCACCGTGACTTTCACCACTACTTTGCTCACCTGGAAGATCAGATCGGATTGCGCAACCGTGACCGTCTCTCCCGCCTTAAAGGGCTTCGAGATGGGCTTGTAGCCCGCAATTTCGATCGTATGGGCGCCTGGAGCGATGTTCGGCAAAGTGAAACTACCGTCAGAGCCTATGACGCCGCTTTGCTTTTGGTCCAGTTTGATCGTCGCACCAGCAGGCCCTCCCTGGATGACGAGCACCGCCACCGTCGGTACGGGCCGCAAACTAAACTGCAGCTTGGCTTCTTCGCCCTTCTTAATCTCCACAGGCTGGGCCGGCGTGTCTTGGAAGCCCTCCTTGTAAACGCGAACCATGTGCTGCTTCACGTCGAGATTGGAAATGCGGATCTGTCCGCTCTTGCTCTTCCTTCTCTGCTTGTACGGCTTCCCATCGAGATCTACCTGGACATCTTCCAAACCCGGAGTCAGGATAGTCAGCGAGCCAACGTTTCGGTCTGTGTACAGTTGAACCTGGAGCGTGGGCGAGGCGCTGTTGGTCAGGTTGATGGTGTTGTGAGCGGTGCCTTCGGTCAGTACAACCTCATGCGTGCCGGCCGGCAAATTGGGGATGTCTAGACCACCGGCGCCAACCTGTCCGTAGTCCTGATTGTCGACCGTTACCTTGACCGGGTAGGTGGCCTGGATGTGGACCTGGTTTTGGAAACTGGTCACCACGACGGCCTTGACCTCTTTGGCCGTGGGTGTTTCGGTCAGAACGGGAGTTTGCCCTTGTGCCGCTTCGAAAGCGATCGTTGCGTTGATGCGGCCTGAGGTAATCTCGAGCGTGTGTTTGCCGAGGCCAAGCGCTTCATTGGCGAATTGCCCGTCCTGTAACTCGACGGGAGGCTCTTCGTCGAGCTTGACTTTGCCTGATGGCAGATCACTCGCCAGATGCAGAACCTGGGGCATAGGAGCGGCCGGAACGGGCTGAGCCACAGGTTGCAGTGTCAAATCCAAGGCTGTGGGCATCCCGCGCTTCACCACCAGCGAGGTGGCCGCCGGCTGGTAGCCTTCCTTTTCCGCCGCGACCTGGTAGACGCCGGCGCGCAACTTCACCAAGAGATCGCTGGCTCCCTTGACTTCGTTGTTGACGCGAACCGTGGCACCTGGCGGATTGGTCCGAATCACGATGGCTATCGGACGAAGGGATCGGGCCACGAACCAAGCGATTAGGAGAACGGCGAGCGCCGCGATTCCAGCCCACACCAGGGTGCGGTTAATCGGCGGAACCGTCCCGGAGGGCTGTTGCTTTTCGGACGCAGCCGGCGGCGGTGCCTCAGCCGGCGGCTCATTCCACTGCGCGGGCGGCGGCTCCAAGGTCACCAGCGCCGGCCCGGCTGGTGGCGCGGCGTGGAGCATCACGGTTGCGCCGAAATCAGCTCCAGCCGCCGGGCCAGCGCTGGGCATCGGCGGCTCGGCCGGTGGTGCCGGGGGCACACTGGAAACGGGTGGCAGCGGGGGCGGCGATGCCGGCTCTCCGGGCTCCGCGGGCGTCTGCTCACGCAGCCGCTTCTCGAATTCTTCCCAGCCTTCCGGTGAAGTAGCTTCCGGTCTGGCTTGCGGCAGCGCCACAGTTTCTGACTGGCCCGCTGCGTGTTGAGGCTTCACCGACGTTTCGGCACGGCTTTGATAATCGGGGAACGCTTTACTCAGAGTGGCATGCAGTTGCACCAGGCGCGGCTCACGCGGGTAGGTTCCGAGTGCCTGTTCGATCTGTTCGAGGGCGCCTTGCAGATTTCCGGCCGCCTGCATGCGCCGAGCCTCTGCCACGCATTGGCCGACCTCTTCTTCGTGCTTGTGATCCAGCGCCATCCCGCGCACGCCTTTGGCCAAAGCGTGGCCGGGATCGAGGTCGAGCGCTTGCTGGCTGAGCGCTTCCGCCGATCGCCAGTCCGTGTCGATGACGGCCCGGGCCTGATCGAGCATGGTCTCCAACAGAAACGTCCGGATCACCTGGTTGTTCTGGTCCATCGCGTGGGCTTTACGCAATACTTCGATGGCTTCGGCGAACCGGCGCTGTGCGCACAGGTCTTGGCCCTGCTGGAAGATCTGCTGCGCTTCAGCAGTGCGCGCCTGGCGCTGCTTGGCCACTTCACCTAGCGCGGTCAATTCCTCATCGTCGGGAAACTCCGCGGCAGCGTTTCGCAATAGCTCCAGGGCGCGATCAAAGGCCGCCGCTTCAATCTGGCGGTCAATCTGTTCCACCCAGCGTGATTTGGCCTCTGCGCGAGACTGCTGCTCGCGGCGCTTGATCACCCGCTCGATCTCGAATTCCAGGCCCGGATACTGGTTGTGAATCGTCTGAAGCGTTTCCCACTGGCCCAGCGCCTCATTGAACTGGCTGCGCTCTTCGTAGGACCGCGCTTTGGCGACGATCGAGTTAACCAGATCGCGCTTGTCGCGGGCCAAACGCAGGGCACGCTCGAAGTGCGGCTCGCCGGGATAGGTTTCGAGGCCTTCTTTCAGGATGTTGACGCGCCGCTCCAAATCCGGTTCTGCTTCTACTTGCCGGTCGATTTCGGCGACGCGCGAAGAAAGGTCCTGCCGCTGCCGCTCCTCCACATCGAACTTCAGCGCCTGAAACAGCGCGTGGCCCGGATATTTGGTCAGATACTGTTGGCAGATAGCAAGGGCCGCCGGAAGATTTCCGTCGACCAGGTGCTTGCGCGCTTCCTGATAAGAACTCTTGAGGACATCGTGCTCGGAGCGGACCTGGTTGTAGAAATTCTGATAGGAAATACCGCGCTCGGGCGTTGCCGTATCGGGCACGCGGCGATCCAGGTCAACGAGCCGGTCCAGCCTGGTCAGCGCCGAACTCATCTCGCCGTTCTGCCAGGCTTCCATCGCCTGCTTGTACAGCTCCTCTTTCTCCTTCCGCACCCTCACGTACTGCTCTTCGCGGCGGTCCACCTCGGCCAGCAACTGGAGCGCGGCAGTGTCCTTGGGCCGCAGTTGCAGCAGGTTCTTGAGCGCGTCGCGAGCGTGGCTGAACCGGTTGTTCTCGAGGTGTTGCCGCGCCAGCTTGGTCCACTCCTCCACTTTGCTCTCGCTGCGGCGCGTTTCGATGGTGGCCCGCAATGTGACTGCCGCTGCGTTCGTCGGATCAAGCTGCAGGATCTCCTGAATTTTCTGCAGCGCCAGCAGGTATTCCTCCTCCTGCATGCACGTGCGCGCGCTCTCCAGCAGATGCGCGATGCTTTTCTGCCGCACGGCTTGATCGAGTTGGCGGCGCAGCAGCGTCATGGTGGTCTCGACGTGGCCTTCCGCTTCGAGCTCATTCAGAATTTCCGCGGCAAACTGAAGGTTGCCTTGCTCGTATGCCTTGTTGGCCTTCTGAATACGGGGTTGGAGGCGCGCGGCGTCGAAGATCTCTATGGGCTCGTTGCGGTGCGCCTTGAGCAGGGTCTCGGCGAACTCTTTGGCGGTGGCGAAACGGTTCCATGGCTGTTTGGCCATGGCCTTGTGGATGACGCGGCTCACCACCTGGCTCACCGCCGGATTCAGCTCGGAAGCCGCCGGCGGGACGTGGTGCATGATGGCCTGGGCAGTTTCCTGCTCGGTCGGGAAATCAAACGGGCGGCGCCGCGTGAGCGTTTCATAGAACACCACGCCCAACGAAAAAATGTCGGAGAGCGGCGACGCCGGCTTCATCTCGAGCTGCTCAGGCGCCATGTACGGCAGCGTGCCGCCCGCAACCGTCATGGTCGCTGTCGTGTCGGCCATATGCGCCACACCGAAGTCGATGATCTTCACCGTGTCGTCCGGCATCACGAAAATGTTGCTGGGCTTCAGGTCGCGATGCACCAGACCCCGCTCGTGCGCGGCATGCAGCCCGCGGCAGGTCTGAACAATGATCTCGACCGAACGCTCCACGGTGAGCCGTTGGCTGGAAGTCTTGATCAGGTGATCGAGCGTCACACCCGGTAACAGCGGCATGACGAAGTAAGGTTTGATGGCCCCATCTTCGTTGAATTCGCCGATATCAAAAATCTCGACGATATTGGGATGGCTCATCGAAGCCAGCACGCCACATTCCTTGCGGAACAGATCGAGGGCCAGTTTGCTCGGGCTGTCGCGAAGCGTTTTCAGCGCGACTTCGCGCTGCACGACGGTGTCGTAAGCTTTGTACACGAGCCCCATGCCGCCCTTGCCGAGGACTTCGATGGTCTCGTATCGCTCCTTGATTTTCTTCCGGGCTGCCATGCGCGCGATGAGTTTACACTTATCATACTGCCGTTTTGGGCCTGAGATCACAGACGGTTAACCGAAGTTAGCGCAAATAGTTTCCTCCTCGAAGAGGAAGGGCCTATTCGTGGATAATCGGAACATGTCACCCAAATTAACCGCGGTTAACGCGCTCACTCTCCCGTGGGAACAACGTTTCAATGAAAAGATCGGGAAATCGCTCTACCGGAAGAACCTCATCGAAGACCCCGAAACAGGAATGGAGATTCGGCTGGTGCGCTATCCCGCCGGTATCGTCAACCCCAGCCACACCCACCCATGTGCCCACGGCATGTACGTCCTCGAAGGCACTCTGGTGACGCACGACGGCCGCTACGGCCCGGGCCACTTTGTGTGGTTCCCCGAAGGACTCGTCATGGAACATGGGGCCGGCCCGGAAGCCGATGTCACCGTGCTGTTCATCACCAACAAGCGCTTTGAGATTCACTACTCTTGAAAGGCAAGTAGCTGGCCGCCCATCGGGTGACACCGTGGTGTATCCTTTTCACTGATCTTGTCCCCTCACCTCATCCTGGTCGGCGGATTTCTCGGTGCTGGCAAAACCACGCTGCTGCTGGCGGCGGGAGCGCGTCTGCGCGCCGTGGGCAAGCGCGTAGGCATTATTCTCAACGACCAGGGCGCCGAACTGGTCGACACGCGGCTGGCCGAAGCCGCCGGACTTACCGCGCAAGAGGTTACCGGCGGCTGCTTTTGTTGCCGCTTCTCGGAGTTCATGACAGTGGCCGATAGCTTTGCGCTCAACGGCGCACCGGAGTTCATCCTGGCCGAACCGGTGGGGAGCTGCACAGATCTTTCAGCCACGATTTTGCAGCCCATCAAACGGAGCTACCGCGACCGGTACAAGCTGGCGCCGCTGAGCGTGCTGGTGGACCCTGCTCGCGCCGAAGAACTGTTGCATCCGGATGCCGATCCGTTGACTTCGTATCTGTTCCGCAAGCAAATTGCGGAGGCTGACCTGGTGCGCTTCAGCAAGGCGGATCTGCACCGGTGTCTGCCGCAGATACCTGGCGTGGATGCGCGACCTCTGAGCGCGGAGACGGGCGTGGGTGTTACCGAGTGGCTCGATGAAGTACTTTCATGGAACGGTGCGCCAGGCGCGCGGTTGCTCGAAATCGATTACGGCAAGTATGCGGAGGCCGAGGCGTCGTTGGGCTGGCTGAACTGGCGAGGCGAGTGCCGCCTCGACCGGGCACTCACACCCGCGGCCTTCATCGGACCGTTTGTCGCCCAGCTCGATCGGCTTTTGACTGAGGCGGGAATCCCGATTGCGCACCTGAAACTATTCGCTCGCTCGGCGAACGGTCACTTGAAGGCAAGCATCTGTCGCAATGGTGACCGGCCCGCCGTCGCCGGCGCACTGGACGCACCACCTGCCACGCGTTACACGCTAACCATCAATCTACGCGCGGCCGGCGGTCAGGATGCTCTGAGCGCCCTCGTCGACCGGGCGGTCCATGGCTTACCTGGGCGATTCCAGATCACCCACGCGGAAGCTTTTCGACCCTCGCCACCCGTTCCGGAGCACCGCTTTCAGGAAGTCGTATGAAAATCACCCGACGAAATCTGCTCGCAGGCACCGCCGCCACGGGCCTCGCCCGTGGTCAAACGGCACAGCGTCCGCCGTTGGCGCACCCAGCGCCTGGACGCCGCTTCACCAAAGACTCCTTGCGCGAGATTGCGTTTCCACTAGGCGGGATTGGCACCGGCACCGTTTCGCTCGGCGGCTGCGGCAACTTTCGCGATTGGGAAATCTTCAACCGGCCGAATAAGGGGGGCGTCCTGCCCTTCACGTTCGTGGCCCTGCATTTAACCGGCGGCGGCCTCTCGAAGCCCCTCATCCGCGTGGTCGAGCGCGTGCCGCATCCGCCCTACACGGGTTCGAGCGGCGTGCCCCGCGAGACCGGTCTCGGCCTGCCACGCTTCCGCGAAACCGTGTTCACGGGATCCTATCCGTTCGCCGACGTCGAATTCATCGACGCCAAGTTGCCCGTGGAGGTCTCGCTCGAAGCGTTCAACCCGATGATCCCGCTCGAAACCGCGGATTCAAGCCTGCCTGTTGCGATCCTGACCTACCGTATGACGAACCGCGCGGCGTCATCCGTGAATGCGGCGCTCGCCTTTTCGATCCTCAACCCGGTAGGCTACGATGGAGTCGCGCAGCTCGGGGACCGCAACGGTCCTTTTTTTGGTGCGAACCGGAACGAGTTCCGCACCGACGGCAACGCGGCCGGCTTGTTTCTTTCTTCCGCCAAATACGCCGCCGGCTCGCCGCGCTACGGCTCGATGGCCGTCGTCACCGAGTCGGGCGGCAACTCCTATCGGCTCGCCTGGGAGCACGGGGAGTGGTTCGATGAGTTTCAAAAATGGTGGGATGCATTCCTCTCGCGCGGCCGGTTCCCGAACAATTCCGCGCCGCCATCAGACGATAAAACCACCGACTACGCGTCGCTGGCCTCGCACTTCGCTCTGAAACCGGGGGAAACCAAGCAGATCACGTTTGTTCTCGCTTGGCATTTCCCCAATACGGAGATTTATTGGCGAAGCGAAGGCGAAGACTTTGGTGAGGGCCGCGAGTCGAATCAGCCTGCGCCACTGCGGAATGACTATGGCACGCGATGGCCTTCAGCCTGGGAGCCGGCGGTACACGCTCTGCGCGAACTCCATTCCCTGCGCGAGCGCTCAATGAAGTATCGCGACACGCTCTATGCCTCGACCCTGCCCGCGCCGGTTATTGACGCCATTTCCAGCCAAGCTTCCATCTTGCGCACCAACACCGTCATGGTGATGGAGAACAAGCTAACGCTCGCGTTCGAGGGCTGCGACGATCATACCGGCTGCTGCCCCATGAACTGCACGCACGTTTACAACTACGAGCAGGCGCTTGCGCACCTCTACCCCGAGCTCGAGCGCAGCATGCGTCAAACCGATTTCCTGGTCAATTTACGGCCCGATGGCAGCATGAGTTTCCGCACCCCTGTGCCGCTGCACTCCCAAAGCAGCGGCCACATGACGCCGGCGGCCGACGGCCAGATGGGCTGCATCATGAAGGTTTACCGCGAGTGGCAGCGCGGTGCGGGCGACGACTGGCTTCGCAAGCTCTGGCCCAACGTCAAGCGCGCCATCGAATACGCCTGGGTGAATTGGGATGCCGACCGCGACGGCGTCATGGAAGGCGAGCAGCACAACACCTACGACATTGAGTTCTACGGCCCGAACAGCATGATGGGCACGCTCTATCTCGGTGCGCTGGTGGCTGGCGCACGCATGGCAGAATATCTCGGCGACACTACCGCGGCCGCATCCTACAAGAAGCTCCATGAGCAAGGCCGCACACGCCTCGATAAAGAGTTGTGGAACGGCGAGTACTACGTCCAGCGCGTGGATGAATCGCAGTCCAAAGCTTCGCGCTATCAATACGGCGAAGGTTGCCTTTCGGACCAGTTGCTCGGGCAGTGGTTCGCCGAAGTCGTGGGTCTGGGCAAGCTGTTGCCGCCCGATCATCTCCGCAGCGCGCTCGCTTCCATTTTCCGCTACAACTTCAACACCGATTTTTCCGGGTTCGCCAACGCCCAGCGCATCTACGCGCTTGCCGACGAGAAGGGTCTGCTGCTGTGCAGTTGGCCAAAAGGCAAGCGGCCCGCGCTTCCGTTCGTTTATTCCGATGAGGTCTGGACCGGTATCGAATATCAGGTGGCCGCGCATCTCATCTACGAAGGCATGGTGAAGGAAGGGCTGGCCATCGTCGAAGCAACGCGAGGGCGCTACGACGGCCGGCGCCGCAACCCCTGGAACGAGATCGAGTGCGGCCATCACTACGCGCGCGCCATGTCGAGCTGGAGCTTGCTCACTGCCATCTCCGGTTTCGCGTACTCGGCGCCGCAGAGGGAAATCCGCTTCAGCCCGCGCGTTTCTGAAGCGCAGTTCCGCTGCCTCTATTCCGCGGGAACAGCGTGGGGCAGTTACGCGCAGCAGGCAGCGAAGGACAAGCTGGACGTCGAGATCGCCGTCGAAGGCGGCGCGTTGGAACTTGCCACGGTGCGTGTGCCTTTCTCCGGGGTGCGCGCTAAGGTGACGACGAGCTCTCCTGCCAAAGTAGAGGTGGCCCACGGAGAAGCCATCGTGCGATTCGGTTCTCCCCTAAAGCTTGGGGCGAACCAGAAATTGAGGTTATCGCTTTCATGACGCGCCGTTCGTTACTCGCTCTCACCGCAATCAGCGCGTATGCGCAGAAGGATCAGCCCGTACAAAAAGATGCATTCTACAACCTTCCACCCAACCTGCCGGTTCCGAAAGACGACGGCGCAGCCCGGCATCTGCCCGGCATGCAGGTACCGGCGATCACGCTTGTCTCGACCGCCAATCGCCGCATCAACCTGGCGGACCTCGCGCGCGAGCGCACTGTCATCTACTGCTACCCGCGCACCGGAGCCCCCGGTCAGCCCGTGCCCAAAAACTGGGACGACATTCCCGGTGCCCGCGGCTGTACCCCCGAAAGCTGCGGCTTTCGCGATCACTACCACGCGCTCGAAGCGCTGCACGGGCGTGTCTTCGGCCTGAGCACGCAGACCACCGAGTATCAGCGGGAAGCGGTTGAACGTCTCCACCTGCCATTCGAGATCCTGAGCGACGCCGATTTCGCCGTCACCAACGCCTTGCGACTGCCGACCTTCGAGTTCGAGGGTGTGCGATTGCTCAAGCGTCTGACGCTGGTACTCTCCGGTGGCAAAATTGAGAAGGTTTTCTACCCAGTTTTCCCCCCGGACAAGCACGCGGAAGAGGTAATCGCATGGCTAGGCCGTAATTCCGCGCATCGATAACGAATGAGGCCCGTCATGATTCCGGACATTCGTTCCGCCATCCGCACGCTTCGCCGAAGCCCGGGCTTTGCGGCCGCGGCCATTGGCACATTGGCGCTGGGTATCGGAGCGAACACCGCAATCTTTAGCGTCGTAAATGCGGTCCTGTTACGGCCTTTGCCGTACCCGCACCCGGAGCGGATCGTCTGGGCCACGGAATTCTTTCCTAAGTTCAATCAATCTCTCGTGCTGATTCCCGAGTTTGCGTCGTGGCGGCGCGAGACTTCCACATTCGAGCGGATCGAGGCCTGCGGTGTCACCATCGGCGTCAATTTATCCACCAAGAATCAGCCTGCGGAACGCGTGCAGGCCGGGCACGTCACGCCGGGGTTCTTCTCCATGCTGGGCGTGCAGCCGGAACTGGGACGAGGTTTTCTACCGGACGACAATCAGCCAACTCGCGATGCCGTCGCTGTGCTGAGTGACTCGCTCTGGCGCGATTCGTTTTATGCGGACTCGCATATCGTGGGCAAAACCGTGATACTGGATGGCGCTCCTCACGTGATCGCAGGCGTGATGCCGTCCGGACTCCTGTTTCCAGCGTCAGCGGACACCGGTGTCTGGCTCCCTGACGCCGTAGGTCCGGGGGACACCGTGCCCAGCCGCGGCATGAACCTTGTGACCGTGATTGGCCGTCTGAAGCGGGGCGTGAACCGGGATCAGGCGCGAGCTGACCTCGAAGTCATCGCCCGCCGCATGGACAGCCAGTACTTGGCGCCCTGGTCTAGATATCACGCTGCGGCGAAAGTGAGGGTCGTGTCGCTGCAAACGCAGTTGACCAGCGGCTCGCGGACGGCCCTCTATGTTTTGCTAGCCGCCGTGGGATTCATTCTGCTCATCGTCTGCGCGAACTTGGCGAACCTTTGCCTGGCCCGCGCCGTCACGCGCAATAAGGAAATCGCGATTCGCGCCGCCATTGGCGCTTCCCGCGCGCGCGTAGCGCGTCTGCTGCTGGTGGAGAGTCTGGTGCTCGGTGCGCTAGGCGGGACGGCGGGCCTGGCGCTGGCCTACTGGGGAAGCTCCGCATTGCGCTTTCTCTTGCCTGAAATCGTCACTGCCGCGGCTCCAATCGATTGGCACGTGCTCGGATTCGTCGCTCTGTGCTCGTTGGCCACAGGCATCCTGTTCGGCGCCCTCCCGGCGCTCACGGCTTCCCGGCTGGACTTGAACGCTAACTTGAAAGACAGCGGAACGCCCCGGATGCGCACGCGCCGAGGTCCCAGCGTAAGCGACGTCCTTGCTGTCGGGCAGCTCGCTTTGTCTCTGATTCTTCTGATCGGTGCTGGCCTGTTGCTGCGCAGCTTCCTCGACGTCTTGCGTGTGAATTCGGGCTTCGATCCCCGCAATATCCTGATCGCCGATGTTTCTCTTGCGCCGGTCGAGATGTATACTCCAGCTCGCCAGGTCGCTTTCTACGACCGCGCATTGTCAGCTCTAAAAACCGTGCAAGGAGTGGAGTACGCCGGACTGTCCAGCTCCACTCCTCTTGTGCCGTTCAACGAGGTGGCGAGCGGGCTGCGCGTGGAGGGTGAGACGGAATCCGACGAAACCGTGTGCGTCACTTCAGCGAATGACGACTACTTCACTGCTTTGCGCATTCCGCTCCTTGCGGGACGGCTCTTCGATGACCGCGACCGCCAGGGAAAACCGCGAACTGCCATCATCAATCAGACCCTGGCGCGTGTCCTCTTCAAGAACCGCGATCCGATCGGGCGGCGAATTAATTATGGAGACGGCGAGGATCCTTGGGTCACCGTGGTGGGCATCGTAGGCGACATCCACCACCGCGCGCTCGATCGCAAAGTCTGGGCTGAGCTTTTCCTCCCTTACGCGCAGGCGCCGAGTCATTGGATGAGTTTCGTGATCCGAAGTTCTGGTGACCCCTCCCGCCTTTCTCCCGCCATCCGGAAGGCCGTGCAGTCAATCGATCGCGATCAACCATTGTTCGGCATGGGTTCGCTCGACGAGCGTGTTTCCGAATCTCTGGCGCAACGCCGGTCGAGAGCGTTTCTGCTGTGTGCGCTTGCGCTGGTTGCGCTGCTGATTGCCGTGGTTGGCGTTTACAGCGTTGTGAGTTACTCAGCAACGCAAAGGACGCACGAAATCGGCATCCGGCTGGCCCTTGGCGCACAACCGCGGGACGTCTGGCGGCTCATCATGCTCGAAGGTTTGCGTACGGCTTCGGTCGGTGGCGGACTTGGGCTGGCTGGTGCCCTAGCCTTGACCCGCCTGCTGAAAAGCTTCCTATTCGGAGTTTCGACGACCGATGGATTGACCTTCGCCAGCTTGTGCCTGCTTCTGATCGCCGCCGCGTCCTTGGCCAGCCACCTACCAGCACGGCGTGCCATGAAAGTCGATCCGATCGTCGCGCTGAGGCACGAGTAGGCCGAGTTTCTCAGCTCTTGATGGTATGCTTTTTATTTAGGATACAGAAATCCAAAATGGAGAACTGCTATGACGGTCCGTGAGCAAATCGACGATTTTCGCAACCAGAAGCGGATTGCGGTTGTTGGCGTCTCTGGGGAACCTCACGATTTTAGCCGCGGTTTGTTCCGCGAGTTTTGCCAGCGTGGTTACGACATGGTGCCTGTGAATCCCAAGTTGAATGAAGTGGAAGGCCGAACCTGCTACGGGCGCGTGCAGGACGTTGTGCCGCCCGTGGAAGGCGTCCTGTTGATGACGTCCCCGGCGGTCACCGAACAGGTAGTGCGGGATTGCGCCGAGGCAGGCATCCACCGGGTGTGGATGTACAGGGCCGTGGGAGCGGGAGCAGTGAGCCCGAGCGCGATCGAGTTCTGCAAAACGAGGGACATCCATGTGGTTCCTGGGGAGTGCCCCTATATGTTCTTCCGCGAAACAGGTTTTGTCCACCGCGCACACGGGTTTCTCAAGCGGGTCACGGGAAGTCTGCCGCATTAACCCAGCTAAGCGTTCATTAACTCGAAGAGCTTGGTCACCGTTCGCCAGTTTCTCCCTGTGCTGGTGGTCGCAAGCTTTGAGTCGAAGTACTGATTTGTAAGTTTGGTGCGTGCCACGCCATTAGGGAGCCACAGATACACCTCTTGACCGCGTACTTGGAATGAGTCAGATGGCGACCGGTCTGGGTCAAGATCTTCGACACTGCGCGAAGCCGGCATGTCTGCGAGGAAGAGGACATGAAGTTCTTCCTCCGCTACGGCAGCCTTGAGAAATGGATTGTTGCGTATGACCTTGCCGAGTTGCTCGGAGGTCCGCAACACGACCGGGATCTTGTATCCGAAACGCTTGGCGATTTGCGCGCTGATCAGGCTCGGAAGCCGGGCGGAGAGAGCCGGAGCCGCACTGAAAATAACGTTGCCGCTCTGGACATAGCTGTGCACGTCGCCGCAGCCCGCCCCGGCAAACATTTCAACTAGATCCTTCATCGGAAGCTTGTTCTTACCGCCGACGTTGATTCCCCGAAGCAGCGCAACGTGAGTTACTGGCATCGTGGGCATATGTCGCGCTAACGCTCGAATCGGACAGCCCGAAATATCAGCCAGGCGAGTCCGGCCGCAAATCCCAGCAAGGCCTGGTACTCCTGGTTCTTCCGGTAGAGGCTCCAACGGAAGCGGCTCCGGCCCGGATTGTGCCTGCGCCCGGGAATCAGGCTCGGCACTGCGGCGGCGTAGCTCGCATACTCCGGGAAGAGTTTAGTGAGATGCTGCTCCTCCAACATCACGGCGGGCAGGTAAACGAGCAGAAAAACAACCGCAAACACCACCGCGAGCCAGGCGCTGCACGCGGCGATGGCGAGGCCTAATGCGACCAGCAGCGTGCCGGCGTACAGCGGGTTGCGAATGTAGGCGTACGGCCCGCCGGTGGCGAGCTGTTGGTTCTTCGCGAGGTGGCCAGCAGCCCAAGCGCGCAAGGCAAGACCCGCAGCGGAAATGGGAATACCACAGGCGAGCGCTCGGATCGTAGGGTGAGCGAACCAGGCAAACGCCACGACCAGCACAAATCCCATCGGTACGCGCAGTCTGGCAACGAAATCAGCGTAGGGTTTGGGGAAAGGGTAGCCGGAACTCACGGCGCGGTACATGGCGCGGCCTGGCGGCTGAGCTGAACTTTTAGCGCCTCGAACACGCGGTCGGGATCGATGTCGCGCATGGCCGGATCGATAGTGGAAACACGCTTGTAAGTCGTGATCGCGGTGGTGCTGCGCAGCACACAAATACTCTCACTGTACGGACCGTTGCGCACCGGATCGGTGGGGCCGAAAATGGCCACCCCCGGCTTCCCAAGAGCCGCAGCCAAGTGCAAGGGCCCGCTATCCACGCCAACCACGGCAGTGGCACGTCGCGTGGCATGGATCAGCCCGGTCAATGACGAATGGTGCAGCACAAACCCCGTCGTGTTGGCGAATTGAGCGCCCGGCGGACCGTTCAGCACCAAAGGGAGTTCCAGTTCCCGTTCGAGGCGTGAGGCCAGCCGTGAATAGAATGCCAGTGGCCACTGCTTCGAGCGCCAGCCGGCCAGCGGGCAGGCCAGTACGAACCCCGAAGCGGGTAGTTCGCCTTGCGCCACACCGTCTGGCAGCGGAAAGGTGCGCAAAATATTGGCTGCGCCCGCCGCCACAGCCAGCTCGATGTTGCTCTCCACCTTATGCACTCCTCGCGTCTGGACACGGCTGGAGTAAAACAGCCCCGCCGGCCGCTCACGCAGATGCGATTGATGGAATCCGAAAATGCGGTCAGGCCGGGCCATCGATGCCGCCACCGCGGACTTTACCAGTCCTTGAAAATCAACAGCAAAATCGAAGCGCCCGGCGCGGAGCTTCCGCCAGTTCCGCATCCACGCCCCCGGGCTGCCGCGCTCAAAGATGGCCACGTCGTCGACATACGGGTTCTCCTCGATCAGCGGCGCCCACTGCGCTTCGATCAGCCAAGTCAGATATGAGCCCGGAAAGCTATGCTTGAGCGTAGCCACGGCGGGCAGCGTATGGATAACGTCCCCCATCGCGCCCAGCCGCACCACCAGGATGCGCGGACCGGAGTTACTGCTGGTGGCGGCGCTGGACATGTTGGCTCAGACGTTCGGCGCGAAGAAGATCGGCCGATTCCTCCCGTACGATTTCGCTAGCTGCGCAACGGCTGAGTAGCTCTGCGGCTGCTTGCTCCGCGGCTGGCACCACGTAGTCTACCATGTCCAGCGCTGCCACTAACTCGGCGCGGGCCCGGGCCCCCAGCAGGGGTGCCGGCGGATCGAGAACGATGACGAACAGCGTGCCTGGGGTGCGGCCAATCTCGCGCAAGTGCGCCACATGCTCGGCTACAATCACGTCGAAGTAGCCCGTCACCACCTTCACCGCGCGGCCTTGGTCGTGCAATTCCCGCAGTCGTGCAGCCGCGTGCTCTGGTTCGATGATTTTCGTTCGGGTATCCATGACAGCGTCAGCGGAGAAGGTCGAGCGCCACATCCGCCACGCGGTGTGCGGCGACGCGTGTCATGCACCGGTGATCGATGGGGCACTCGCGCAGCAGGCACGGGCTGCATTCCACCGGCTCGCGGACCACGCGGGCCAGCCGGCCAGTGGGTCCCGTGGTCGAGTCGTCCGTCGCTCCAAAAACCGCGACCGTAGGCACGCCCAACGCCGAGGCAATGTGCATGGCGCCGGAATCATTCGTGAGAAATACGCAGCACGCGGCCGCCAGTTCGATAAACTCGCTTAGCGCAGTGTGACCGGCCAGGTTGCAGGCGGCCACACCACCCGCCCGGATGCCTTGTGCAACCGTCTCACACAACTCCCGCTCACTAGCCGAGCCGAATAGGACGACGGAGCCACGTTGCGACCGAGCGACCTCAAGTGCAGCTTCGGCGAAGCGCTCCGGCAGCCACCGTTTGGCCGTGCCGTAAGCCGCACCCGGACTGAGACCGATCACCGGCGGCGTGATATCGCGTTGCGCAAACCGCCGTGTACCATTGCTCGCGGCCTCTTCCGCTCCTTCCAGCCGGACTTCGTTCGATTCCACCGCTTCGGCGATCAAGCCGGCGCGCCGCAACATTTCGAGATAGTAAAAGCGCTCGTGACGGGGGATCTCGCCTGGCTGCGGAACGGGAATGGCATCGGTGAGCAGCGCACCACGCCCGTCGCGATTGTATCCAATGCGCCGTGGAATACCGGCAAGCCATGCAATCGCCGCGGCCTCAAATGCATTCTGCAACAGGACGGCGCAGTCAAATTTCTCCCGACGCAGCGCATTGGCAGCCCGAAGTTTCCGTCCCAAACCACGGAAGCCGGGTTTGGCATCGTAGGGGATCACACGATGGACCGCCGTTTCCCGCGCATAGAGATCTGCTACCCACGGCCGCGCCATCACCGCGATCTCGGCCTCGGGAAAGCGGGCGTGCAGCGCGCGGATGGCAGGCAGCGACATCACGGCATCACCTACCCAGTTCGTGGCACGGATGAGAATCTTGGAAAACGCCATCGAGGCGTCGTGGGCCACTTACGCTTCCTCGGCCGGCGGCGCCGAAAACAGAGGATGCGAAGCTTCCTTCGGAACAGGTTTGGGCCCGGCGGGAGACTCTGCCACCTCCTGCGGTGCCGCTGCGGGCGCCAGAGCGGCAGTGTGCCCGGTATTTTCCGCCGTTGACAGGTATTTCGCCTTCTTCAGCACCATGCGTTCCAGCGACGGACTGAAACCGGTGAAATAGCCCTCCACTTGGCGATCCTGAGCCACCAGCGCGCGCATGCATTCCATCTTGGAATCCATGTCATCGAGATAGTGGAATAGGAGCGCTTCCGGAAACTGTGGCAGCTTGGGAGACCCGAACTCGTATTTGCCATGGTGGCTGACGATCATGTGCTCGACCAGCGTTCGCAGCCGCGGCGGAAAATCCGGAAGGTCCCGCAACTTGTCGCTCACAATGCGCAACCCAATCACCATGTGACCCAACAACTGGCCTTCGGCGGTATAGCCGAAGCTCCGGTCATAGCTCAGCTCATAGAGTTTGCCGACGTCATGCAAAACAGCGCCCGCCAGCAGCAGATCCAGGTCCACACCGTAGTGCTGCGCCGCGTAGCGGCACAACTGGCATAGCGACAGAACATGCTCCAGCAAACCACCCAGCCAGGCGTGATGAATTTGCTTAGCGGCAGGGGCTTTGCGATAGCGCTGAGCGATTTCCGGATCATCCAGAACCGCCTTCACCAGCGCCCGCAGATGAACGTCGCTCATCGCCGCCGTGTACCCCATCAGTTCGCCCCACATTTCCCCGGGATCACGGGCCGAGGCGGGGAAATAGTCGGCGAAATCGACTTCGCTGTCTTCCAGACGGCGCATCTTGTGAATCGTCAGCTGCGGACGGTTGTGATAGATCTGGATGAGCCCTTTGACCTTCACAAAATCGTCCCGCTCGAACGTGTCCATCACCTCGGCAACGTTGTCCCACATTTTGGCTTCGATCTCGCCTGTGCGGTCGCAAAGCGAAAGCGAGAGATAGGGCTCCCCCGTCTTCTTTTCCCGTATCTCTTTGGACCGGACCAGTAAAGAAGTGGTGAAGTTGCGGTTGGCCTCTGCTTCCTTAATGTAAGGAGACTTCATTGTTTGACGGCTGGGGCTCCCACGGTCGAATCGCTGGCTGGCCGGCTGGCGCTTGCGGCGGCCGCTGACCCAGCCACAACAGCCCCTGTCGAGTTGTCCCCAGTCTGCGTTCCAGGGTAATTCGCGTTCCTGTTGGTACCCGGAATTGGAAGGGTCCACAGCAGCCGCTTCATATGCTTGCGCGAAGCGACCTCTTCTTTTGTGGTGGTTTCCGGCCGTAGTTGCGCCGGATCAACCCACGCCGTATTCTTACCCGGCGCAGCTCCCGAGTCCACATAACCGGCGCGAATCTCCAAGAACGCGTCCATTCGCAACTTGGTGAGCAACTCCCGCACCTTGGGCTGCATTTGCGGCATGGAGAGCCTCTCCTGGATCTCGTTTTCCACCGCATCGAGCGGTGCTTGCCCCGCCTCGTAGCGCTCCTCAATCTTCAGGATCAGGAAACCGTTGGCTTGCTTGATGGGGTCTGTGACGTACCCCTTCTTTTCCTTGAAGACGATGTCTTCCAACTCTTTCTTAAGTTGGCCTTTGTTGTAAGGCGGCAGCTCACCGTAATTCTCTTTGGTGTCGGAATCTGAGTATTGCTTGGCCAACTCGGCGAACTTTTCGCCGTTGCGCGCGCGTGCCACCAACTCCTTGGCGCGCTTCTCCGCCTGCGCGGCTTGCTCGGGCGTCTTACCTTCGGTCGAGATTAAGATCTCGCGCAAAAAGACCTGCTCCTTACGGACGAATTCCGACTTGTGCTCCTCGTAGTATTTCTCGACCTCGGAGTGTGGGACATTGATGCGCGACATGACCTCAGAGCCAATCACGCGCTGCGTGAGGATCTGGTCACGCATTCTTGACTTGAACTCCTCGAACGGTGCACCCGATTTTTCGCGAATCCAGTCGTGGAATTTGTCCGGATCGGCGATACCACTATCTGTCTGGATAGCGGCAAGCCGCTTGGTGACGTCGGAGTCGACATTAATGTTAAGTTCCTTGCCATGCTGCACTAGCAGCAGCCGGTCGATCTCATCGCGCAGCGTGTCCTTTTCCTGCTCTTTGAGAGCCTTGTCGAGCGCCGGGCCGGTTAAACCCTGCTGCTTGAGCGCGGCAGCACTGTCGCGCCGGGCCGCCTCCAGATCGCCGCGGGTGATGATCTCGCCGTTGACCTTGGCCACGATCTCCTCAACCACGCGAACATCGGCGGCCAGGCAGATGCTTACACACACAAATATCCCTGCGCACAACCTGAAACGCATTTAACCATTATCCCGCAACAAGATCCGGCTGTCAGGTGTGTGCCGGTTGCTCCAGTGTTTCCGTTTCGGCACAATTGACGGGCTGGAATTCCGCCGGGATTTCGCCAAGCAGTAAGATAGCCAGGTGCAAAGCAATCAAACCCTACGCTTCGGTGAGGCATCTTGAACCTGGGTGCGCTCGCCTGGCTGGCGTGGCTGGCGGTAACCGTCTGGCTCACCGGGCCAGGATTCGCCTGGCAGATCGCTTATTTTCGCAGTCCCGGGCCGCAGTTTTATCGGCTCCTGCTAGTAGCTCTGGCCGTCTCTCCGATCGCACTGTGGATGTACCAGCGGCTGCGCCGCAATCGCTTCTGGCGTTGGGAGTTCGCTCTCAGCGCCGCCACCCTGTTAGCAGCGTTGTTCTTCTATGAGCCGAGAGCAGCAGCGGTGACCCTCGCAGTAGTTCTCGTGAGCTACGCGCTGGGACGTAGGTTGCGACACTTGTTCTCAATTCCAGCCTCCGGGGCCGTCGAAGACATTGCCATCTCAACCGGCCTCGGCCTGGGTGCTTTACACTGCGCGCTTTTCGTCTTAGGTGTGGCTGGCTGGTACACGGCCCCTATGTTTCTCGGCTGGATCGTTCTTTGCCTGGTGGTTGGCTGGCGTGAATTACCCGCGTTCTGGTCCATGCTCGTCCGGCTACATCAAGCCTGGGGAGCCAGCGCCGCATTGCGGGGATGGGCCGGCGCCTTCATCACGGTGTTCGCCGTCGCATTCGGCATTTGCACCGTGATGGTAGTGCTCGCCCCGAGCTTGGCATTCGACATGGTTCGGGTGCATCTGCCGCTCGCCCACTACTACGCTTCCCAGCACGCATTGCGAACGCCTTCCTATCTCGACTACGGCTATCTCCCGCAGGGCGTCGAGACGCTCATGACCCTTGGTTACATTTTGGCCGGCGACGCCGCGGCACAAATGCTCCCGACAGTATATTTCGCCCTGGCGCTGTTGATCTCCTTTCGCATCGGGCGCATGTGCGGCCTCAGCCCCTTCGCAGCAATCGTCGGTACACTGTTCGCGGTTGCCACCCCGCTTCTACACTGGACCGGCAGCGTCGGCAAGAATGACCTCGCACTCGCGTTTTTCATGTTGGCCGCGCTCCATGGATATCTTCGCTGGCGCGAGTCCGGTGATTTTCGCTGCGTGCTGGTCGGCGCGTTTTTCCTCGCCATGGGGGCCGGAGTCAAACACAGTGTGCTGTACGCAGTCCCTCCTCTGGCTCTGTTCTACGTGCACGCCGCGATGAAGCAGCCGTCACCGGTACGGGCCATCGCTAAATTTGCCGTCATCTTCATCGCGTTCGGTACCTTTTGGCACACGCGAACCTGGTTGCTCGCGGGCAACCCTTTGTACCCGTTCTCGGCCGAGGCAGCCGTCTCGGCGGCCGGCAAAACTCATAGCGCGTGGAGCGCCGTCATCCGCTGCCTTCGTCTTCCCTGGGACATTCATTTCCATGGCCGCGCCTATTTCGAATCACCGCTCGATCACCCCATGGGCATCGTGCTCGTGCTGTTCCTGCCGCTGTGGGCGCTGGCGCGCCAGCGAGTGAATCGTACGGCAGCCGTCTGCCTATCCTTCTGTGGCCTCTATCTGGCTTATTGGGCGGTGGTGCACGGCGTCCCCCGGTTCGCGATCGCGCCGATCCTGATTCTCAATGTCCTCACCGCGGGCCGGCTCATCCATTTTTGCTCGCGAATGCGGCCGGCCGTTAGGTTCTCGCTCTACGCCGCTTCAGCCTACGCACTGCTGTTTGGTCTGCTCGGCGTGGCCATCGTGGAGATCAACGCGCCTCAGCTGCGTTACTTCGCCGGGCGAATCGATAAGGCCGGCTACCTCCGCCAAGCGATGGTGCCGTACCGGGCAGTCGAGTTCTTGAGAAGTGCCGCACATCCAGGCGACGCTGTCTTCAGCCTGAGTAGCTGCGTTCTGGCCTATGCGCCAGACCCCAGCGCGTTCCATTGCGTTTGGCCTGCCGAGTCCGCCCCGGGCAGGTCGATGGCTGCTCTAACCCGCCGCGATTATCGCTTCCTGATGTTGCCCGCCGCGTACTCCAACCTCGTTCCTCCCGGTTGGAAAATGGCGTACGCCGACGAATCGTTCCAGGTTTACAGGCGTGATCCGCAGCCCTAGCCCGCCTTCATGCCCGCAGTTCGGCCAGTCGTTCCCGAACGAACAAGAGCACCGCGCCGGGCGCCGACTGGCCATCCAGCGGCACCTGCAGCACACCCGCCGGCGTAAACTGCGCTCCGCGCGTGCGGCTCACCAGGTTCATCAACTTTGCCGGATCGATGCGCGTCTGCTCATGAAACTTCATTTGCAGCGCGCCGTGGCGGCGGTCGATCCGCTCCACCCCCAGTGCTTCGGCGGTGGATTTCAGCGCCGCGTAATCGAGCAGATTTTTCACCGCCTCTGGCACCGGGCCGTACCGGTCCTCCAGTTCCTTGGCGATGCGCTCGCGTTCTTCGGCATCGCGCGTGGCAGCCACCCGGCGGTACACGCGCAGCCTTTGATTCTCGTCTGCGATGTACTCGGGTGGAATGCGAATATCGAGCGCGAGGTTGAGGACGGCGTGAATCTCCGCCGGCACTTCTTCGCCCTTAAGCTCGCGAACCGTCTCTTCCAGCATCCTCACGTACATGTCGAAGCCCACGGCATTGATGTGGCCGTGCTGCTCCCCGCCCAGCAGATTGCCCCCACCGCGCAACTCCAGGTCGAGTGCCGCGATCTTGAACCCTGCGCCCAGGTCGCTGAATTCCTTGAGCGCCGCCAGCCGTTTGCGCGCAACCTCCGTCAGCTCCGTATCCGGTTGCACCAGCAGATACGCGTACGCGCGGCGATTCGACCGTCCCACTCGCCCGCGTAGCTGATACAACTCCGACAATCCGTAACGATCCGCATTCTCGATAATCATCGTGTTCGCAAGCGGAATGTCGAGTCCGTTTTCGACAATCGTCGTGCACACCAGGATGTCGTATTCGTGGCGGACGAACTTCAGCATCGCCTGTTCCAGATCCGCCTCGTCCATCTGCCCATGTCCCACGCCGATGCGCGCCTGCGGTGCCAGCTCCTGGACCATAGCCGCGCGCGCCCATATCGAATCGATACGGTTGTGCACGAAATAGACCTGGCCGCCGCGGTTCAGCTCCAGTTCGAGCGCCGACCGGATCAGCTCCGGCTGGAGCGGCGCCACTACCGTCTGAATGGCCAGCCTGTCCTTGGGCGGCGTCTCAATCACCGACATATCGCGCAGCCCCAGCAGTGACATGTGCAGCGTTCGCGGAATCGGCGTAGCGCTCATGCTGACCACGTCAACGGTTTTCTTGAGTTGTTTGAGTCGCTCCTTGTGCTTGACGCCGAAGCGCTGTTCCTCATCGACGATGACCAGGCCCAGGTCCTTGAACTCCACGTCCTTCGAGAGCAGCCGATGCGTCCCGATCACGATATCGACCTTGCCCTCGGCAACATCCGCGACTACCTGCTTGAGTTGCTTCGGCGGGACAAAACGGCTCGCCATTTCCACGCGCACCGGAAATGGCTGGAACCGGCGCTTGAACGTCTCATAGTGCTGAAACGTCAGCACCGTCGTCGGCGCGAGCACTGCCACTTGCTTGCCGTCGCCCAGCGCCTTGAACGCCGCGCGCATCACCACTTCCGTCTTGCCGAACCCCACGTCGCCGCACAGCAGCCTGTCCATGGGCTCAGCGTTTTCCATGTCGCGTTTAATGTCGGCAATAGCTGAGCGCTGGTCGCGCGTCTCCGTGAACTCGAACGCGTCTTCGAATTCGCGCTGCCAGTTGCTGTCGGCGGAGAACGCGAAGCCCTTAGCCATCTTGCGCGAGGCGTAAAGCTTGAGCAGCTCCTCGGCCATGTCGCGCATCTTGGCTTTGACGCGCGTCTTGGTGCGCGTCCACGTCGCACCGCCCATACGGTCGAGCTGTGGCGCCGCCTCGCCCGCCCCGCGAAAGCGCTGCACCCGGTCCATGTGCGTGAGCGGCACATACAGCTTGCTGTCGCCGGCATATTCCAGCAACATGTAGTCGCCCTTGGCCTCGCCCTGCTCAATCGAACGCAGCCCTACGAAGCGCCCCACGCCGTGTTCCGCGTGCACCACATAATCACCCGGCTTGAGCTCAAACGTCTCCGCGGAAAACGTCGCCAGGTGCGCCTTCCCGCCACGCGCCACCAGCTCCGGCGTCTCGAAAAGATCTTCCGATCCGAACACCGCGAGCTGCGCATCGGGAAAAATCGTGCCGCGCTCAATGCCCCCGCGTATCAAGTAAATGCTCGCTACCGACCCCGCCAGATACGCCCGCTCCGCCAGATACTGCGGCGTGCCGTCGGATTGATCAGTGCCGAGCTGGTAAGCAATCGCGTACTCGTTGAAAATATCGGCCAGGCGTTCAATCTCGCCCGCCGAAGCCGCGAAGAACGCCACGCGCGATCCCGACTCCACCAGGCTGCGTGCCTCCGCAATCGCCACCTGCATGTTGCCGTGAAACGACATCGACGGCCGCGTGGGAATGTGCAGTCCCGCTTCACCCAGCTCCAGCTCGCGTAGCTCAATCTGCGCCTGTCCCGCCCGTGCCTCAGCAATCTCCTCCCATCGGTAGAACACTTTCTCAGGCGGGCAGAGCGACGTCCGCTCGGGATCTTCCAGCCGCTTCCAGAAACGCTCCGATGCCGCGCGGATCTGCTCCGGCTCGTCCAGAATGGCCAGCGGTTTTTCCAGCAGTTCGAACAGAGATGCGGTTCGCGGCCGCACCAACGGTGCCAGCAACTCCCATCCCGGAAATGTCTCGCCCGACAGAGGCAGATCGCGCGACGGTACTCCGCCCTCGTGCAGCTTCTCTGTCAACTCACTCAGCAACCCGCGTGATTTCTGAAATTCCGTGAGCGGCAGCAGCGTGCATTCGGGAATCTTCAGCACAGAGCGCTGCGACTCCACCTCAAACCGCCGAATTGAATCGATCTGGTCGCCGAACATCTCGATGCGCACCGGCTTCGGCGATTCCGGCGAGTACACATCGATAATCCCGCCGCGCACCGAGTATTCACCTACCATTTCCACCGGGTCGCGTTTCTCGTACCCGATGCTTTCCAGGTGCGCAATCAAATCCTCTAGTGGAATTTCGTCGTTCGTGTGGATTGTGAGCGCGAGTTGGCGGTAAAAATCCCGCGGCTCGATGCGCTGCAACGCCGCGCCCACCGGCACAACGCTAATGGGTGCGGCGCCCGTGGCCAGCCGCCACAGCCCCACCGCGCGCTGTTCCAGGATTTCCGCATGCGGTGACATGCGCTGTGCGGGAACCAGATCTAGCGCCGGCAGTAGTTGCGGCTCGTGCCGGTCGCGCCCCGAAATCAGCAGACGGAAAAACGTCTGCATCGACGCGCACAACGTCTCCGCTTGTTTATTTCCCGCGGAGATTACCAGGAGCGGGCGCTCCGTCAACTGCCACAGCAGCACCGAGTAGAGCGCCTTCGCCGTGGTCGTCAGGCCCGAAAGCGCCACCGGCTGCGGCTTAAGAGCCAGGCTTTGCAGCAACTCCTGGAACGCTGGGTGCCGCGCGAGTCCCGAAAACAAATCACGAATCGCAGGATGAATCAAGGAATTAACGCGCCAGAATGGTTTCGACGATCCCAGTGGTCGAGTAGCCCGGTTCCAGGCTGAGCGCCATCACCTTACCGCCCGCCGCTTCCACTTCCTCGCGGCCCGCTATCCAATGCGCCCAGTCCGCGCCTTTCACCAGAACGTCCGGTAGGACGGCGGCAATCAACTCACGTGGCGTGTCTTCCTCGAACAGTGTGACCGCATCCACAGCCTCCAGGCCCAGCGCCACCTCCGCCCGCTCCCGTTCCGGAATCAACGGCCGCGACGGACCCTTCAGCCGGCGCACGCTATCATCCGAGTTGAGCGCCAGAATCAAAATGTCGCCGAGCGAGCGCGCCTTTTCCAGCAGCCGGATGTGCCCCGGATGCAGCAGGTCGTAACACCCGTTCGTGAACACCACCGTCTTTCCCGCGGCTTTCCACTCCGCCCGCGCGCCCACCAGTTCTTCGCGGCTGTAAAAAATTCCCACACTCTAAATGTAGGACAGGCATTCTTGCCTGTCCATGATGCCTCCGTCCAACTGCGCTAGAATCGCGGAAACAAGGAATCCGCTATGCTCGGCGCCCGCACCTGGAACGAGTGGATCGCGCAATACGAATCGAGCCATCAACACCCGGTCAATCGCCTCTGCCACACCGTCGGCATTCCCGTAATCGCGCTTTCCATCCTGCTCACGCCCGCGCTCCTGATCAAGCCCAATTGGTGGCCCGCTCCCATCGCGCTTTTCGGAGCCGGCTGGTTGTTGCAATTCGTCGGCCACGCCTTCGAACGCAAACGCCCCGAGTTCTTCAACGACTATCGCTTCCTCTTCGTCGGCTTGCGATGGTGGCTCGCGAAAGTCCGCGGCCGCTCTGGCGCTTAGTTCCCCAACTACCGCCACGCATTGGACAGTCCATCCCGCCTGTCCTACTATGCTTCTTTATGCCCACGCCCGCGCCGCCCGAAAAAGCCCCGCCCGAAATGACCGTCAAGGCCGTCGTCGTCGGTCTCTTGCTCTCGCTGATCTTCGGCGCCGCCAATGCTTACCTCGGCATGAAAGCCGGCCAGACCATCGCCGCCACCATCCCCGCCGCCGTCATCGCCATTGCCCTGTTCCGGTTGCCGTACTTTCGCGGCACCATCCTCGAACAGAACATCGTGCGCACCGCGGCCTCGGTGGGCGAGGCTCTCGTCGCCGCGGCCATCTTCACCATCCCTGCTTTCATGATGGTCGAAATCAACGGCGTTCATCTCTGGGCCGATCTCAAGCAACACTATTGGCAGGCCACCATGATCCTCCTCATCGGCGGCTTGCTCGGCATTCTCTTCATCATCGTGTTGCGCCGGCCGCTGTGCGTGGAATCCGACCTGCCATTCCCCGAAAGCGTCGCCAGCGCCGAAATCGTCAAAGCCGGAGAACAGGGCAGCGACGCGCCAAAGTACGTCTTCGGCGCCATGGGTTTCGCCGGCTTCCTCCAGATTCTCAAGAGTGACAAAGGCCTCCAGATTTTTCGCGAGTACACTGAGGGCTTTCTCGCCTTCCCGCGCTCCGTCGTCCACCACTTCAATTTCGCCAAAGAATCCATCGGCGATGTCATACACTCGGGCGGCGTCTGGTGGACCACCCCCAATCTCTCGCCCGCCCTGATGGGCATCGGCTACATCATCGGGCCAGAACTCGCCTCTATCAACGCCTCCGGCGGTCTCATCGCCTGGTGGATTTTCATCCCCTTGCTGCTGTTTTTCGATCCCGACCTGCCCCGCCGCCTCGGCGCTGCGCAAACTCCCCAATGGGACGTCGCCGCCTACACCCTTTGGTACAACATCGTCCGGCCCATCGCCGTCGGCGCCATGCTGGTCGGGGCCTGCCACACGCTTTTTTCTATGCGCGAATCCATCGCCGCGTCCGTGCGGGGTGCCTTAGGTGCATCGCGCGCCGCCGCGCACGAAGGCCGCCACATCGAGCGCACCGAGCGCGACATCCCCTTCAACTGGCTCGTCATCGGAACCATCATCCTCACCGTCGCCGTCACCGGCATTTATTTCTATTTCACCCAGAGCTGGAAAGCCGCCATTCTATCCGCCGCAATTATGACCGTCTCCGGCTTCTTCCTCTCGGCCGTCGGCGGATACCTCACCGGCCTCGTCGGCAGTTCGAATCAGCCGCTCTCCGGCCTGACGCTCTCCGCGCTCGTGCTCTCCGCTCTGGTTATGCTCGCCATCGGCGCGAAAGGCATGCCCGGTGTGGCTGCGGTGCTGGGGGTGGCATCGGTAGTGGCGTGCGCCTGCTCAGTTTCCGGCACTCTCATTCAGGACCTCAAGGCCGGCTATCTCCTCGGCGGCACGCCGTGGAAAATGCAATTGGTCGAGATCCTCGCCGTGATGCAGCTCTCGCTATTCCTGATGGTGCCCATCATCGTGCTGCATCAGGCGAATCTCTCGACCGGCGGCATCGGCGGCCGCGCGCTGCCTGCGCCCCAAGCCGGCCTGATGGCTCAGCTCGCCAAAGGCATCGTCGGCGGGGAAATGGCCTGGGGCCTCATCGGCATCGGCGCCGCGTTCGGTATCGCCCTCATCTTCTGCGGCGCTCGCGCCCCCATGCTGATCGCTGTCGGCATGTATCTCCCCTTCGATACCGTCGCCGCCATCTGGCTGGGTGGCGCCATCAAATGGTTCGCCGACCGCGCCACCTCCCGTCACACGCAAGAAGAGAAACGAAAAGCCGAAGAGAAAGGCACCCTGCTCGCTTCCGGATTGATCGCCGGCGAAGCCATCGTCGGCATCCTGCAAGCAGTGCTGTTTCTCGCCGGCATCAACTCCCTCACGCACGCGCTCACCGGCCGCGACGAGCTCCCCTTCTACCCCGCCTGGGGCGGTTGGCTTTCCCTCATCGGCTTCGCTTCGGTGGCCTATGTTCTGGTGCGCATTCCGGCCAAGCGCCTCCGCACCTAATACTCCACTTCAGAGTCACTAGTGTCTCTGGGATGGCCCCTACTGAGGTCGGGCCACTTCCGCGCGGCGCATCCAAAAATAGGCGGCTAGCACAGCCACTACAACGGTGAATCCGATGCCGAACTCTCCGAGGATATATTTCGTGCGGCCAGTGTACGCGGTCATGGGGTCGAAGAAATGTTGGATGAAGTGGTTGCTAGAAGCGTGCAGAATGACGCCGGTCCACAAGCTGCCGGACTTCAGGCGCAGCCATGTCAGGACGAAGCAAAGGCCGATCATGTTGGCGGAGACAACGGCCAAACCATACCAGCCGGTTCCCATGTTGTAGCCGGCGAAGACGATGATGGGCACATGCCACAAAGCCCAAATTACGCCGGAGAGGACGGCGGTTGCTGTGAATGAAAAGTGTTTGGCTAACTCGGGCACGAGGAATCCACGCCAACCGATTTCTTCGCCCAGAGTGGTGGCGCAGTTTTGGATTACGCCGATGGTTGCGACAACCAGGAAATAGAGCCCTATCCCGAAAGGTCTGGACAATGGACCGAGACCGAAGAACCGCGAAAAAGCATCGGCAGTCTGGCTCGGGTTTAACACGGCGATGCCAGTCAGCCAGGCGATGGAGTAGGTAAAGGTGGAATAGCCGAGAGGAATAAGGTAGCTGAGTACTTGGTAACGGGTTTGGCCCCACCGCCAACCAAGGCTGGCGATAGGGCGGCCGAGATACTTGCAGGTGAGCAAGGCACCTATGGCGGGGCACCACATCAGTCCGCTGGTGTAGGCTCCCTCCGCGGCATTGGTGCCTGCGGATTTGATGATGAGGAAATAGAACAGGGAGCTGACGGTCCAGGTGATGAGCAGGTACACGAGAATCGCGCGGCGGCCGGCGGCCAGATTCATTAGGACAGCTTACAACATTCCGGCCCGGCGGTAACGACTGCCCACCGTAGGCGGGAATTTGGGAACCGGGGCCATGGAACAGCCGCCTTCGCTGAGTCAGATTGTATATCCAGCAACAGCGTTCTGGGAAGCGTCATTCTCTTCCGGAGTCTGACAGGATCCGGACGGGGAACTCGAACGCATCGCTGTTCCCGAGCCGAATAGAATCGACAGCCGTTACCGAACCACGGAGAAGAAACGGCCGCGGGCCGCCGAATCAATTTGGGCTGCATTTGCGGACAGGATAGGCCCAACACCCCGCTCCGGGATCGCGCCGGGGATGGTCAGTGGGATTGAAGGTCAGCGGATCCTTGGGTGGCTCGCCCAGCAACTCCCGCAGGCTGCGATGATTAGGGTCTGGGGCTGTGGTAGCGCCGGGACTGCTCAGGTCCTGGCGGACGGCCCCCAATTCCGTAAGCGTGCCGTATTTCCAGTCTTCAGGGTTGGATGGAGGCTTGAAATCCTCAGTGTTGAAGACGCGCCAGGGCTCGTCCGGCCCCGCCACCGTGAGGACCAGCGCGAGA